>Ga0310915_10000096_pt1 | contig 41609 bp, 41 predicted proteins | sample GREbulkMGAN111_FD_202508 | JGI IMG/M metagenome (GOLD analysis project Ga0310915, IMG submission 202508) | Lab enrichment of tropical soil microbial communities from Luquillo Experimental Forest, Puerto Rico - GRE.bulkMG.AN111 | ecosystem: Environmental > Terrestrial > Soil > Tropical forest >...
GAGCTCAGTCGAGCGCGAGCGTCAATGTCTTGAGATAGGCGCTCTCCGGCAATGCGCCGAATCCCCCTTACAATCAGCCCTTGAAAAGCGTCTCCCTATGGAATCGGAGGAACTGGGGATGTGGCCGAAACTCGCGCCGGGCCGGCAGCTTTAGCTTGCCGTCAGGATTTATGAGTTTATGGACGGGTTCTGGGACGCGGCCCTTGGCCAGGAGTATCGAGTAGTCATCATCGAGCGACAGCAGGCCACGATCGAACATCCAGTGGACTGTGCCACACAGGGCCAAACCGTTTCTTATAGAGTCTGGTCCCGAGGCAGCTACCGGCCGAATATGCGCAGCTTGCACTTCGGACCGGCCGCCGCCGTTGAGAATCTTGAGCCCGGTAACCGCGCAGGTATTCGATAGGCGGACTTCACAGCGCCCGAGAAGGCGGCATCTCGGAAAGGCCGTGAGGTCACGCGCTCGACAAGAGGACGGCTGAACTCAGCCGGCTCGTCGGCGAAGCCGGCGACCTCCGGCTCGCCGGCGGGTGAGGATACGAGCAAGTCGTGAAAGCCTGTTTTCAATATCAGGTCAAATTCTGCATCCGTGATCAAGCGCACCGCACGACCGAAAGCCCCCCTGCTGGTACCACCGTCAGCACGCCGCAGGCCATCTTCGTAATAGTGGTCACCTTGCTTGAACGGCACCGGATGATCGAATTCGAGGAAGTCAGAGACGAAAGCATAGAAATGATCAGATATTGCTGGATCGGGCTGTATCGACGTCACGCGGGCAGCCGCAAAATATGCTTGGCGGCCGCCGCGACTGCTGGGGTCGCCGCTGGTTCGTCTGGCTCATAATAGATAATCCAGTCCCCCAACGCCGCCTCGACCTGGCGCAAATACGTCCGAGGAAAGTGATACCGGAATTCCGGGAGATCATCGTACGTCGGCTCCGCCTTTGTGGTGCAGACAGCCTTACTCACAGGATCAGCTTGTAAACTCGGAATTCGCGCAGCTCTGGGCTGATAGAACCAGCGGCTATGTAGCTTATAGCATTGATCGGAAAGCGTGGAAGTCCGTCTGCTCGCGAAGCGTTGGCGATCCTGTATTTTAGCGACTTATGGCGCTCCTTGCGTGGTTGCGAAGGAGCGGCTTCGTAGTTTAATGCCCTGGTCCATGCTTTTGGATCCTTGGTGGTCGACATAGCGCCCGCAATTTTGCCACATTGATATTGTATTGTGAAAAACTATAACATCTGCCAACAGCGGTGTCACACTCAAGGAAAAGTTAATGCCTGTAGATTCCCTGCAAAAACAGGAGGCCGAGCTCTCTGGAGTGAGCTCGCGGGGGGCCATCTAGGCAATCCCGGCCGGTCGCTCAGTGCGCAGCATGATCTCCGCAATATTCTGGCGACGGCGTGTCTCGTGACCGACTAGCTTGACTGCCAGCGCCGCACCGGAAGTGCGACGGGTGGCCCCGTGCCTCATCGACGCGATCGACCGCGCCGTTGCATTGTGCACAAGCACCCTCGATTTTTCGCGCGAGAGCGGGACGATTGCGGTCGAGATTGCCGACGATGGCCACGGTCTGCCGCCCAAGGCGCGGGAAAATCTGTTCCGGCCGTTTTTCGGCTCGGCCCGTCCCGGCGGCAGCGGGCTCGGTCTGGCGATCGCCCGCGAGCTCGTGCGCGCCCATGGCGGCGAGCTGAGCCTCGTCTCGAGCGCCGGCGCCGGCACCGTCTTCCGCCTCACCCTCCCCGCCCCGGCCGCCCGCGAGCTCAGTCGAGCGCGAGCGTCAATGTCTTGAGATAGGCGCTCTCCGGCAATGCCGGGTGGATCGGGTGGTCGGCGTCGGCCCCAGCAGCCCGCAGGATGCGTCCCGCGCGCCCGGCATCGGCGAGCCCGCGGCGCGCAGTCTCGGCGAACTCTTCGGCGCCAACATGGTACGAGCAGGATGCGAGAAACAGGATGCCGCTCGGGGCAGCGACCGACGCCGCGAGCCGCGCGAGCTTGCGATAGCCGCGCAATGCCGCCGGCGCCTCTTTGCGCGACTTTGCAAACGCTGGAGGATCGGCAATGACGATGTCGAAGCGCTCGGGGGTGCCGGCCAGCCGGGCGGCTTCAGCAAAGGCTTCGCCGCGCCGGAACGTGCAGGTCTCAGCCACGCCGTTGAGCACCGCCGCCTCCGCCGCGAGCGCCAGCGCCGGCTCCGAGCGGTCGATCCCGACAACCGCGGCGGCGCCGGCTCGCGCCGCTTGCACCGCAAAGCCGCCGGTATAACAGTAGAGGTCGAGAACCCGCGCCTCCCGCGCCAGCGCACTGACAAAGCGCCGGTTGCCGCGCTGGTCGAAGAACCAACCCGTCTTCTGTCCGGCGAGCAGGTCGGCACGAAACGCCGCGCCGTTTTCGTGGATCGTGACCGGTTCTTCGAGCTCACCGGCCGCCATCCTTGTCTCGGGCGACAGTCCTTCGAGCGCCCGCGCCGGAGAGTCGTTGCGCAGCACGATGGCTTCGGGTCTCAGCAGGTCGCCGAGCGCGTCGAATACGAGCGGCTCCAGCCGCGCCATTCCGGCGGTATTCGACTGGACGACGAGGGCCGCCCCGAAGCGGTCGACGACAAGGCCGGGCAGGCCGTCGGCCTCGGCATGGACAAGCCGGTAATAGGGCGTATCGAACAAGCGCTCGCGCAGCTTGAGCGCGCGCTCGATACGACGCAGGAAGAAACGCCTGCCGATCGGCCGGGCGGCATCGCGATCGAGCAAGCGCACGGCGATCAGCGTATGCGGGTTGAACATCGCCACTCCGAGCGCGCTCTCATCGGCGCGGCGCACGGTCACCAAACTGCCGGGCGTGAGCGCCTTCGCGGCGGGGTCCATCCGCACTTCGTTCGAGTAGACCCACGGATGGCCGCCGGCGGCGCGCCGGTCGCGTCCGGGCAGCAGAATAACCGAAGGGCGCAACCCCGGGTCGTCCGCGGCGGCTGTTGGTTCGAGGCTCATCCCGCCCTATGGCATTTCGATCCCGTCATTCGATGAGCTCGTCGGCGCGGCCCAGGATCATCCTCGGGACCGTCAGGCCCAGAGCCTTTGCAGCAGTCAGGTTGATCAGCAGCCTGAAGATCGCAGCCTGCTGCACCGGGAGTTCGCCGGGCGAGGCGCCCCTCAGGATTCTGTCCGCATAGCCCGCGGCCTGCCGGAACAGCTCGTCGAAATTCGTCGAATAGGAGATCAGACCACCCGCTTCGGCGAACTCGGGAAAACCGTAAATCGCAGGCAGCCGGTTGTCCGCCATGAACTCGACTATGGCCTCGCGGTAAGGGAAAAAGGCCGTTGCGGCCGCAACCAGCACCGCATCCGGGTGCGCTTCACGCACCACATCGAGGCCGGCGCCGAGGCCATTCGCCGAGTCGATCTTCACGGCGTCGAACTTGAGCCCGGCCGCAGTCGCCAGATGCTCGACGCTGTCCATTGCGAGGTCGATGTAAGGATTGGGCGTATTACCCAGCATCGCGACCCGTGCTATACTCGGCAGCAGCTCCCGCATGATCTCCAGCCGCTTTCCCTCGAGCTCCAGGCTCTGCGAGGAGAAACCGGTCACATTTCCACCGGGACGCGCCAGACTGGATACAATATTCGCTTTGACCGGATCCCCGGCCGAGCCCATGACGACCGGAATCGTCGTTGTCGCCCGTTTCGCCGCAAGCGTCGCCGCGGTGCCCCAAGTCAGGATCAGGTCGACGGGCAGCGCGACCAGCTCGGCCGCCAGCGCCGGTTGGCGAGTATCGTCCCCTTCCGCCCAGCGATAATCGAACCGGACATTTTTCCCCTCGATCCAGCCGAGTTCACGCAGACGCTCTTTAAAGCTCTGGATCGGGTGCTGCTCCGCCGAAGCGAGCACCCCGATGCGCACCATCTTGGTTGCTTCCTCTGCCGAGGTGCGATGATCCGCGGCCATCAGCAGGGCGGCGAGCAAGGCCGCCTTTACCCAGAAACCCCTCCAACAAGCCGCCCTAGCGCGCCCCGCGATCATTCGCTCACCTCGTCTGCGCGGACGACCAACGCTCTGTAAAATTCTACAGCGGGCGGGCTTCGAATGCGCGCATAATCACCCTCGTGCGAAAGGAGTTCGCTATGAGGCCCTCCGCCGGGTCGGCGGCAGCTATTGTCTCGGGACGAGGCGGGCCCTATGTGGTGTTGGCGAAATACCGCCGGCAACCGTCGCGTCCGACAATCCGCCTTGCGTTGCTACACCCGGCTGGAGTAGTTGTCAGCGCCCGGCCGCGCCGCTCCACGGTCACGCGCCCGTAGCTCAACTGGATAGAGCACCAGACTACGGATCTGGGGGTTAGGGGTTCGACTCCTCTCGGGCGCGCCACAATTCCGACGACTCAAGAAGGGCCGCGCGGCGAATCTGTTTCCTGTCTGCATCCATGTCCAATCGCCGGATTCTTTAACGAGCACTTCGCTGATCGGCGATACGGCGGGTTACGAAGCAGCGCAGACCCGCGGCGCTCTTCGCGTCCGGGATGACCCGGTCTGGCCTCATTGTCGTAGATTTCCCAAACTGGGCTCCGCAGCCAATTCGGCGGGGCAAAAGCTCTTCCGCATTCACGCAAGAGGGGAACGGGATATCATGACAGACCTCACGAGATGCCTCGGCTTCCGCAGCAGCGCAAAGCTCGCGCGGGCCTTTGCGATCGTCGCGGCGTTGGCAGCCGCGATCTCGGGCGGAACGGCCGATGCCGCCGCCACGCTCGATCACGCGCCGTACGGCACGACGCAAGGCGGGCAGGCCGTCGATATCTTTACAATGACCAACGACCACGGCCTGCGCCTGCGTTTCCTCAGCTACGGCGGCGTCATTACCGAGATCGACGTGCCCGACCGCGCCGGCCGGGTCGAAGACATCGCGCTCGGCCTCAGAACCTTGCGGGACTACGAGACGCTCCCCGGTCATTTCGGCGCAATCACCGGCCGCTACGCCAACCGCATCGGCGGCGCTCAGTTCACACTGAACGGCCAGACCTACCATCTCATCGCCAACAATGGCCCCAACACGCTGCATGGCGGACCCAATGCGCTCGACCATCAGTCCTGGACGGTCTCGCCCACACAAGCGCCCGATGGCGTCGCCGCGACGCTCAGCTATGTCAGCCCAGACGGTGACCAGAATTTCCCCGGCACCTTGACGACGCACGTCACCTATACGCTGACCAACGACAACGCGCTGCGCGTCGACTACGCCGTCAGCACCGACAAGGATACGGTGATCAACTTCACCAACCACTCCTATTTCAACCTCGCCGGCAATGGCTCCGGTTCAGTCGCGGATCAGACGCTGCTCGTGAACGCCGACCGCTACACGCCCATTACACCAGATCTGATTCCAACCGGAGAGATCGCGCCGGTCGAAGGCACGCCGCTCGACTTCCGGCAGATGTTGCCGATCGGCGCCCGGCTCAGCAGTGCGTTTCAGCAGATGGTTTATGCGCACGGATATGACCACAATTTCGTGCTGAACAAAGGCCCCGGCGACAGCCTGACGTTTGCCGCGCGCGCCTATGATCCGCGCAGCGGCCGCGTCATCGATTGCTTCACGACCGAGCCGGCGGTGCAGGTCTATACCAGCAACGGCATGAACGGCTCGGTGGTCGGGTCATCGGGCACGACTTATCGCCAAACCGAGGGGTTCACGCTCGAGACGCAGCATTTCCCCGACAGCCCCAACAAGCCCAATTTTCCGACGACAGAACTGAAGCCGGGGCAGGAGTTCCATTCGACGACGATCTTCCGTTTCGCGACCGATGCGCCCTTGCCGTCGCTGCCGCGCTGAGGACGGCTCGAAGAGTTCGCGCCGGTTGTTCGGATCTTCCGTCGCCAATGGCTTGTCTGCCGCCCGTCTAAGTAACAAATTGTCGGCAGACCCGGGGAGGCGCTCTAAAACAATTAATGGAGAGAGCTGATGGATTTGAGGGGAGGGGTCGCCCTGGTGACGGGCGGCAATGGCGGGCTCGGGCAGCGGATCTGTCATGCGTTGGCGAAAGAAGGCGTTCATGTTGCCGTCATGTACGCGAGAAGCCGCGACCAGGCGGAGGGTGTCGCGCGCGAGCTGGCCTCGCGGCACCAAATCAACGCCAAGACCTTTGCGTGCGACATCACCGACGCCGCGGCGGTGGAGCGGGTCGTCGGCGACGTGATCGGGCACTTCGGCCGCCTCGACATTCTCGTCAACGACGCCGCCTACAACATCGCGATCCCGTTCCCCGACCTCGACAGCATGACGATGGCGGAATGGGACAAGATTATCGCCATCAACCTCACCGGGCCGATGCGCCTGATGAAAACAGTGGCGCCGGTCATGAAGGCGCAGGGCAGGGGCCGCATCGTGAATATTGCTTCGGTGTCGGGGATCGGTCCGACCGGCTCGTCGATCGCCTATGCGGTGTCGAAGGCGGGACTCATCCACCTGACACGCTGCATGGCGGTGGCAATGGCGCCCGAGACACTCGTCAACTGCGTCGCACCGGGCCTCTTGGAGGGCACGCGTGCGACCGCCAATCTGCGGCCCGAGTTTGTTGAGCGCTCCGCAGCCACATCGCTGTTGAAAAAGCCGGCCGACAAGGACGACTGCGCCGATATGGTCGTCACGATGTGCCGCACCGAAACGATGACCGGCCAGACCGTCGTCATCGACTCCGGCCGCTATTTTCATTGACTGCATGTCTTCGAGAGCGCTGCGACGCGCTCTCGTCTGAGAGGCCGCGCCTTTTTTAAGCCGACCCGATTGCCAGTTCCGGCATTGCGCGCGCCCAACGTGTCGTCTCGCGTTCGGGGCGGATCAGCGCCAACCCGACGGCGCCGCAGACAAGCATAATCAAGCCGCAAATGATGAACCCTGTGTTGAAACCGTCGAGCGGTGTTGCCGCATTCTCGATGACGCTGCCCATGACATACGGGGCCAGCAATCCGGCCGAAGTGCCGACGGCGGTGCCAATGGCGAGCACCGCGCCGCGCTGCGTCGGCGGGGTGATTTCGGCGATGACGGCATTGCTGATCACGTAGATGACCGAGGGCAGCGCCAACCCGATCGTCGACATCGCGATTTTGAGTGGGATGCCTGGGAGGTAAGGCATGATCGCCAGCGCAACGCCGCCGAGCGCCACGCAGCTGCCGCCGAGAAAGCCGCGCGCGAGGCGGCTCGACACCCCGCCGGCGAGCAGGCGCTGTGAATACCAGCCGGCGGCAATCATCGCGATGGCGCTGACGCCGGCCGGGATCGCGCCGAGCAGGCCGATCGAGGCTTGCGCGAGCCCGAGCCCCTTGATCAGAAACGCGCCCTGCCAGGACAGCGCCTGCGACAAGCCCCAATTAGCGCCAAAGCTGGCGCACCAGCAGGCGAGAATCGTCGGACTGAGCAGCAATTGGCGGTAAGCAATCCGTTCGGGCGGCGCCGGGGCACGGATCCCCGCGGCGGGCGTCAGCGCGCCTTCGCGGCCGAGCGCCAGCCATGCCGCGGTCCAGGCGAGACCGGCAACGCCGAGCAGCCCGAAGGCCCAGTGCCATGAATAATGGACGATCACCCAATTGAGCATCGGCAGCGCCACCAGGATGCCGATGGCCCCGCCCTGCACGATGATCGCGGTCGGCAAGGTGCGGAGCTCGTTGGGAAACCACTTGTAGGTCGAATGGAGCGCCACGGGCGCGGCCGGTCCTTCGCCGGCGCCGAGCGCGATACGGCAGGCGACCAGTGTTCCGAACCCGACTGTGCCGATCATCGGGAATTGCGTCACTGACCAGATCGCCGCCATCACCAGCAACACCCAGCGTGTCTCGATGCGATTGACAATGAAGCCAGTGGCGACCGCCGAGACGGCGAACAGCAGGAAAAAGCTCGAACCGACCAGCCCAAACTCGCGCGGGCTGAGTTTCAGCTCCTGCATGATCGGGACTGCGGCGATACCGACTACCGCTTTGTCGGCAAAATTGATGAGCATGAACAGGAACAGCAGGCCGACGATGACCCATGCCCCCCTTTGGGGATGCGGAGTTGCAGCGGTTGCCGGATCGGAAAGGTGGTGCGTCATTTGATTCAGCCAAAGTTGGCGTAGTCACATCGATAATTATAGGGACTTGAGAAAAAATAGTCACTTCCATGCCGATCACGAACACGTTACCTTTCGACCAATGGCGACGACCCTCCGATGACCGAACCGTTCCTCGTCTCCGCGCCGTATGACATGCGTTGTCCGATCGCCCGCGCGCTCGATATTATTGGCGAGCGGTGGACGATCCTCATTCTGCGCGACTTGGTGGTCAGCGGCCCTCGCAAGTTCCATGATTTCGAGCGGTCGCTGCACGGGATCAGCCCCAACACGCTGTCGGCCCGGCTGAAACGTCTCGAGGACGCGGGTATCGTCGAGCGCCGGTTCTACGAACAACACCCGCCGCGCGCCGAATACGTGCTGACCGAAAAGGGCAAGGAGCTACGCCCTGTTCTCGGCGCCCTGCTAGATTGGGGGCGGCGCTACACCAGATACCATGCTGCCGCCAAATAGGCGCCACGCGGCCGCGACCGAGAGCGGATTGTACCGAAAAGGGAGTTTGAAAATGCCTGAGGCCAAGCTCGCGCCGAACCTACCGGGGTGGATGGTGGAGCACGCGACCCGCTATATGTCCAGTGGCGGCACAGAGGGGCACATGCACAAGCCGACCCAGCCGGGCCGGCCCGACATAACCGTACCGTCGCTACTGCTAACGACGACCGGCCGAAAATCGGGAGAGAAGTTCATCTTCCCGCTGTATTACGGGAAAGTCGGCGAGAGCTATATCGTGGTCGCCTCGAAGGGCGGCGCGCCGCAACACCCCGGCTGGTACCGCAATCTCCTCGCGAACCCTGAAGTCGACGTGCAGGTCGGCACCGAGAAGTTCAAGGCACGGGCCCGCACCGCCACTGGCGAGGAGCGCGCGCGGCTGTGGCCAAAGGCGCTCGAGTTCTGGCCGCCTTACGCCGATTACCAGCAGAAGACCCAGCGCGAGATCCCGGTGGTCGTACTGGACCCCATCCACTGACTTCGCATTGCGAGAGGAGGAATTGCCATGCCGCTTTACCAGAAGGGCGAGGTTAGCATCCGCTACGAGGAGACTGGCTCCGGCTTCCCGCTCTTGGTCACCCCCGGCGGCGGCTTGAATTCGCGGGTCAGCAACTGGCCGACCGCGGTCTTTAACGCCCCGGAGGCCTTCAAGAACGACTTCCGCTGTATCACGATGGACCAGCGCAACGCCAACGGCGGCGAGTCGACCGGCCCGATCCCGACCGGCGACCCGTGGGACGCCTTTGCCGATGACCAGCTCGGGCTGATGGACCATCTCGGCATCCGTGAGTTCTTCTACATGGGCTACTGCATCGGCGGCTGCTTTGCCGGCAAGCTTCTCCAGCGCGCGCCCGCGCGCGTCGTCGCCGCCGTGTTTTGCCAGACCGTCGGGCACCGGCCGGACGATCCCGACGTCATGTACCGGAACAGCCTTGAAAATTGGGCGCGCGAGCTCCTCCCCCGGCGGCCTGATCTCAACATGGCGCAGGTCGAGCAGTATCTGCACAACCTCTACCGGGTGCGGCCCGACTTCCTGTACAGCGTGTCGCGCGACTTCATCAAGAACTGCCGCACCCCGATGCTGGTCCTGCCCGACGACACGCCGTCGCACCCGCTGCAGACCTCGATCGATGTCGCTTCGCTCGCGGCGAACGCCGAGATCACGGTCTTCCCCTGGCGCGAGCCCGCAGAGTTGAAAGAACGGACCATCAACCAGGTGCGCAGCTTCCTGCACGCGCACGAACCGATGAGAGCTGCCGCGCAATAAACCAACAACAAGCGTGATTACGGGGCGGTAGGGAGCGGTCCCTGCCGCCCCGTATCGCGACAAGAGAGAGTGCACATGCGCGTCAGCACGATGATCCGGATCAGCGCCAGAGCAAATTCCGATGGCGGGTTGATGGATCGTATCACCGATTTCGGCCGCCGGGCCGAAGCCAGAGGGTTTCCCGGTGTATGGGTCGGGGATTCGATGGGCCGCGGTCGGCCGACCTTGGATTCGCTCCAGGCGCTGACAGCGCTCGCCGCGGTGACGCGGCGGGTCGAGCTCGGCATCGCCGTGCTGCAGCTCCCATTGCGCCACCCGATCGAGCTAGCCCATCGGGTGCAAACCCTTCAGGCGATGTCGAACAACCGCCTGATCCTGGGCGTCGGCAGCGGCTCGACACGCGACGATTTCGAGCTCCTCGGCTACGATTACGATCACCGTTTCCGCACCTTCAAAAACGACCTCGAAATCATGCATCGGGTATGGAACGGCGAGCCCGTCAATGGCGGCACCTTGTCGACGTGGCCGGGATGCAAGGGCGGCCCGCCAATCCTGATCGGCGCCTGGCGCAGTGCTCGTTGGATCACCTACGCCGCCAAAGAAGCCCAGGGTTGGACGCCGTCCGGCCGGTTCAGCAGCTGGGATGACCTCGAGCATGGCATGAAGATCTATCGCGATGCCGGCGGCACCAATGCCGTCCTCGCCAATTGCTCGATCGACCTTGCCGAGCGTCCTCAGTCCGCCGAGCTGGCAAAAGTGGCGTCGGTCAATTTCATCTGCTCGCCGGACGAAGCGCGCCGGCGCATCGAACGCGTCGCGCAATTGGGCTTTGAGGAGATCCTGATCGGCTCGCAATTCGGCGCGATCGAGGAGATCGAGCGCGTCCGCGATTTCGTTAAATCGTAACCGCCCGCCAACCTCGGCGGCCCGCGCCATCGTTTCAGCCGTGACGCGGCTTATTTCTGCTTGTCGGCGTCGAGCACCGCGGCGATGCGCTTGGGGTCGGCGGCGAGCGGCTCTATGCCGGCGCGCTCGACCTGCAATAATTGGCTGACGCTGCTGTTGCGGGTGCCCCAGCCGCGGTTCATCGCTTCGGTCAATTCCTCATAGGCTAGGTTTGCAAGACGCATCGGCACACCGACTTCGCGGCCGAGGCCGACCGCGAGCCCGACATCCTTGTGTAAGAGGCGCAATGCGAAGTCGGCGGGGTCGTGCTTACCCTGCAGGAACCTGTCGCCGAGCCGGTCGAAGGTGCGCGCCCGGCCGGTCGCACCCTGGCGCACCGCCGCCCACAGATCGACCGGGTCGAGCCCAGCCTTGACGCCCATCGTGAAGACTTCGGCGAGCGCCGCTGCCAGCACCGCGCTGGTGCAATTGTGCACGAGCTTGGCGATCGTGCCGGCGCCGATCGGGCCGATATAGGCCGCCTGGTCGCCCATCGCGTCGAGCACCGGTTTGTGGCGGTTGAAGATCTGCTCGTCGCCGCCGACCCAGATCGCCATCCTGCCGCTGGCGGCGCCGGAGACGCCACCGCTGACCGGTGAATCGAGCATATAGAGGTTTTTCTCGGCGAAGGCGGCGTGGATCTTGCGCACCGTCGCCACCGAATTGGTCGACATGTCGAAAAACGCGGTGTCGCGGCGCATCCCCTCGATCAGCCCGTTGGGACCCAGCGCCACCTGCTCGACATCAGCCGGCACCGGCAGCGAGGTAAAGACAACCTCGGTCCGCTCGGCGACCTGCTTTGGCGAATTGGCCCAGACCGCCCCCTTAGCGAGGAACGGCTCCGCCGCGGCGCGGCTCAGATCATGCACAACAAGCTCATGCCCGGCCTTCTGCAGATTGGCGACCATGCCCTTGCCCATCATGCCGACTCCGATAAATCCGACGCGCATCTTCCCCTCCGACGATCTGTACAGCGCTGCGACCAAGTTTTGCCGCCTTGCGGCCCGAACTGCAAGAAAACGCCTCGGCTCGCGGGCTTCGGCTCGCAGTGCCCTGTGGTCAGCACGACACGAAACTGAGCCTGCCCGCTCATCATGCGCTGATACCCCTTGCTAACGGACAACCCGTCCTGCACTGAGGTCATGGCTTGGCCGCTCGTGACGGTCGCCAGGATGGCCTTGGCGCCGCGGAGCCTTTGCAAGGCGGCGGCCGGGTTCTCTGAGGCATTGTCGATGTAATGATGGGCGCCGAGGCTGCCGAGCACTCACATCGTCTTCGCGAGCGTGACGAGCTGGTCGAGAGCCTTGCCCCAACCGTCGTGGAAGCCCATTTTCGCGTGCTTTTTGGCGCCTTCTTCGTCGCCGTGGATTGCAATCGCGGTGTATTTCGTGCCGGCGCCATGCGGTTCGAGCAGGATCACCGCAGTAAAGAGCAATTCGCCGGCCGCATTTTGTGGGCGGTACCCGGGTTTGAGCGCAGCGGTCCAGACGAGTTTCTTGTTCTCGGTCACTTCGAGGTAGCAGCCGACATTAGGGAATTCCTGTCCCTCGGGCGAGCGCATCACTGTGCGGAAGATGCCACCGGGGCGCAGATCGATTTCGCAATCGACCGTCTGCCATGGGGCCGGCGTGAACCATTTCTTTAAGTATTCCGGCGTGGTCCATGCAGCCCAGACGAGGTTTGGCGGAACGTCGACGACGCGCTCCAGCACGAGGTCGAGATTGGGATCGGGTTGGTGCGTGATCGAGCGAATCATCGCTGCTGCTCCTTGAGTGTTTCGAGGAAATCGTCCAGCGCGTCGAGGCGCCGTTCCCATTCGAGACGCTGCGCCAAAAGCCAATGCTCGGCGGCTTTGAGCGGCTGCGGCGCGAGCGCGTAGGTGCGCACGCGTCCTTCCTTCTTCGAGCGCACGAGGCCGCAATCCTCCAGCACGCCGAGGTGTTGCACGAAGGAGGGGAGCGCCATCTTGAAAGGCCGGGCGAGCTCGCTGACCGCGGCCGGACCGTGGATCAGGCGTTCGACCACCGCCCGGCGGGTCGGGTCGGTCAGCGCCCGGAACACATGCGTAAGCTCTTGGTTAGGCATATGCCTAACTTAAGGCGGTAGCGATAGTTAGGTCAACGCCTTTCTTTTGGAGCTTTCCCTCCCGCCGAGGGCGCAGACATACGCACGACCTTGCATTTACTCGTCGCGCGCCTATACACGAGTCCGTATGTATCTACCGGGATGCCCGCATGGCTACGGCCCGTGTCTTCGTTCCGGAAACAGTCAAGCCGTGCGCTTGCCGAAAGGTGATCCCTCGACAGCGGTGGGCTCCCGCTGCTCGTCAAGTCAAGCTCACCTCGGGCGTCGACGACCATCCATCCTGGATCATCGTCGCCAGGGAGCAGCAAGTTTCTTATCGGGCGTAACGAAGTTACAGGTAAGGCGCCATGCCGGATCGCATTCTCGTGATCAATCCGAATTCCACCGACGCGGTCACCCGCGCGATCGACAAAGCGATGGGGCAACTGCGCTTTCCGGGCGGACCCGATATCAAGTGTGTGACGCTGCGCGAAGGGCCGCCGGCGGTCGAAAGCCAACACGACGCCGACGCAGTAATCCTGCCGCTTTGCCGCCTGATCTGCGGAGCGGAGGCCGAGTTTGCTGCTTTCGTCATCGCCTGTTTCAGCGACCCGGGCCTGTTCGCGGCTCGCGAGGCGACGCCGAAACCCGTGCTCGGCATCGCCGAATGCGGAATCCTGACAGCATTGACGATGGGCCACCGCTTTGGTGTGATCTCGATCCTCGCCCGCTCGGTGCCGCGCCATCTGCGCTATATCGCGGCGATGGGGGTCGGACAGCGCCTGGCCGGGGATCTGCCACTTAGCCTTGGCGTCCTCGAACTCGCCCGCAACACGCTCACGCGGATGATCGATGCCGGTCGCCGGCTTCGTGACCAGCATGGGGCTGATGTGCTGGTGATGGGCTGCAGCGGCATGGCCCCTTACCGCACCGATGTCGAAGAAGCGGTCGGCATCCCGGTCGTCGAACCGACGCAAGCTGCCGCGGCAATGGCAATCGGCCGCCTCCGCCTCGGCTGGGGCAAAACCTCGCCGCGAGAATAGAGTGATGGATTTAGCGGTTGCGGATCATCGCGGTCAGCACGTTACGGGAATTCTGGAACCGTCGCGGACGATCCGATGCGGAGCAGCCGTTGCGAGCTTGGGTGCATGTGGTGAGGGCGGCTGAGTGGGCGAGACCGACCGACATCAAAGAGGTGTTCCGTAGCGCCGACATCTTGACCAACGAGCGGGTCGTGTTCAATGTCGGTGGTAACAAATACCGGCTCGTCGCCGCAATTCACTACCGGGGCAAGCGCATATACATAAGGTTCATCGGCACTCACGCCGAGTACGACAGGATTAACGCCGCAACTATATGAAACATAGCGCTATGGACATTCGTCCGATCAGAACAGAGGCCGATTACCACAAAGCATTGAAGCAAGTCGAGCGCCTCTGGGATGCCGAACCCGGCACCTTCGACGGCGACCAGGTAGAGGTCCTATCGGCCCTCATCGAGGCGTACGAGGAACAGCATCACCCCATTCCCGCTCCCGATCCAATCGCCGCAATTATGTTCATGATGGAGCAGAAGGGGCTGACCCGGCGTGACCTCGAGCCCGCCATTGGCAGCCGCTCCCGGGTGTCGGAAATTCTCAACCGCCGGCGACCCCTGACTTTGCCTATGGTGCGCGCATTGAGCGCTCTGCTGAATATCCCGATCGACGTGCTTGCTCAGCCATACGAGACGCGCTCGGCTGCGTAATCGCCAACACTGGGGTTCCCAGCGGCGTTGCTGGCAGACACGGCTGCTGCGGACGCTACGCGGCTACGCCACCATCCGGACCGGCGGCACCTCGGGCGGCACGATCAGGTTGCAGCCAGTCGTAGCCTTGATCTCCGCGACCGTGACGCCGGGCGCGATCTCGCGCAATGCCATGCCTTCCTTGGTTATCTCGAACAGGCCGAGATTGGTGACGACGAAATTGACGACGCCCCGCGCCGTCGGCGGCAGCGTGCAGCGCTCGACAAGGCGCGGCTTGCCGTCGCGCGTCCGATGCTCCATCGCAATGAAGACGTGCTTGGCGCAGGCCGCCAGATCCATCGCACCGCCAATGCCGCCGCCCGGCTGGCCGGCCATCTTCCAGTTCGCAAAATCGCCGTTCTCGGCGACCTCGTAGGCGCCGAGAACGGTCACGTCGATGCGTCCGCCGCGGATCATCGCAAACGAGTCGGCGTGATGCACGATCGCCGCGCCCGGCCGCAACGTGACATGCTGGCCGCCGGCATTGACGAGATGCAGATCCTCTTTCCCCTGCGCCGCGAGCGGGCCGTAGCCGATGACGCCGTTCTCGGAGTGGAAGATGATCTCCTTGTCGCCGAAATCGAAATTCGAGCACAGGGTCGGAATGCCGATCCCGAGATTGACGATCCAGCCGTCCTCGAACTCCATTGCCAGCCGGTCGCACATCTGCTGGCGGGTAAGTCCCTTCGCCCTTTCGCTCATCGCCCGATGCTCCCCGGCGGTTGCGGCCACCAGCCTTCGGGTGGCGGCGGGATCTTGACGATCCGGTGCACAAAGATCCCGGCCGTATGCACATCGTCGGGGTCGATCGCACCGACCGGCAGGATATCTTCCTCGACTTCGACGACGGTGACCCGCGCCGCCATCGCCATGATCGGGTTGAAATTGCGCTGCGACCGCCGGAACCGCAGATTGCCAGCTTCGTCCGCCTGGTACGCCCTGATCAACGCGTAGTCGAGCGGCAGCGCGTACTCAAGCAGGTATTCGAGGCCGTTGAAAACACGCGTTTCGCGGCCCTCGGCGAGTTCGGTGCCGACCGCAGCCGGAGTGTAGAACGCCGGGATGCCGGCGCCTGCCGCCCGCATGCGCTCGGCGAGCGTACCCTGCGGCGTCAGTTCCGCCTCGATCAGACCCTTATCGACATATTCGGTCAGGATCAGCCGTTGCGAGGCCCGGGTCGGCGCGGTGAAGGCGCAGATCACTTTGTTGACCTGCGCGTTCTTGATCAGCCAGCCCATGTCGGGCGCCTCGGCCGGCAGGGTAGCGCCGCCGCGCGTCGAATTCGAGACGCAGGTCAGGCGTTTCGCACCCTGGTTGGCGACCGCCTGATAGAGATTGATCGGCATGCCGACGACTGCGAACCCGCCGAAACCGAGCGTCGCGCCGTCCGGGATGTCGCGGACCGCCTCATCGAAGCTCGTACAGATCTTGCTCTTGGCGCCCATTCCCCGACCGTGTTGTTTCGTTGTTTGCGGATAACATCATGCGGCAGGGTCTTCCTCGCGGCAACCCGCCATCGCTTGTAGCTATCTTCGCCTAAGCGTAGGAAACTGTGGTCGCCCACATCACCACGCGGCGTGCCGGCGATGGATGTCTCGGACTGGCTGCGGAAGCTTGGGCTCGAGCGATACGAGGCCGCTTTCAGCGACAATGAGATCGATTGGGAGGCATTGCCCAAGCTCACCGCGGAGGATCTGAAAGATCTCGGCGTCGTGCTTGGGAGCCACCGACGCAAGCTGCTCGAAGCCATCGGCGCATTGCATGGCAAAACCGATGCTGCAGCAGAGCGACGTTTACCTGTGCCGGCCGCTGCGGAGCGCCGGCAGCTCACCGTCATGTTTTGCGATCTCGTCGGCTCGACCGAGCTGTCGTCGCGGCTCGATCCCGAGGATTTGCGCGAAGTCATCGCCGCCTATCATCGCGCTGTCGCCGATGTCGTCAGGAGCTTCGATGGCTTTGTCGCAAAATATATGGGCGACGGGGTGCTCACCTATTTCGGCTACCCGATGGCTCACGAGGACGACGCCGAGCGGGCGGTCCGGGCGGGGTTGGGCGTCATCGATGCGGTCGCTCGGCTCGACGTCAACTCCGTCGGGCTGCAAGCGCGCGTCGGGATTGCGACCGGGTTGGTCGTCGTTGGCGATCTGATCGGCGAAGGATCATCCCAGGAGCAATCGGTCGTCGGCGAAACCCCAAACCTCGCGGCTCGTCTGCAGGCGCTGGCCGAGCCGCATGCCGTCGTCATCGCCGCAGGCACGCGCCGGCTCGTCGGCGATCTCTTTGAGTACCGTGATCTCGGCGCCATCGAAGTCAAGGGCATCGCCGAGCCGGTGACGGCCTGGCAGGTGCTGCGCGCGAGCGTCGTCGCCAGCCGGTTCGAGGCGTTGCGCGGCTCGGCGCTGGCGCCCTTAGTCGCACGCGACGAAGAGATTGACCTGCTATTGCGCCGCTGGGCGCGCGCCAGGGCCGGCAACGGCCAGGTCGTTCTGATCTCTGGCGAACCCGGCCTCGGCAAGTCGCGTATCACCGTGGAATTGGCTGAGCGCCTGCATGGGGAACCATATATCCGCCAGCGCTGTTTCTGCTCGCCCTATCGCCAGGACAGTGCGCTATATCCGTTTATCGACCAACTCGGTCGGGCTGCGGGGTTGACGCCCGCTGATCCGCCCGCCACCAAGTTGACGAAGCTCGAGGCGCTGCTGGCGCGCGCATCAACCTCGGAGGAGGATGTCGCATTCCTCGCCGATCTGCTTTCATTGCCGACCCCGGGGCATCACTTGCCGCCGAACCTCAGCTCGCTGCGCAAAAAGGAACGAACACTGGAGGCGCTGATCTGCCGGCTAGAGAATTTGGCGCGCCGACAACCGCTGCTGATGGTCTTCGAGGATGCGCAGTGGATCGACCCGACCTCGCGCGAATTGCTCGACCTCGTCGTCAAGCGGGTGCGCGATTTGCCGGCGCTGTTGATCGTCACGTTCCGGCCGGAGTTTCAGCCGTCCTGGATCGGTCAGGCACATGTGACGATGCTGGTCCTCAATCGGCTGGATCTGCGCGACCGGGCCGCTCTCATAAAGCAGATCGCCGGCCGCAAGTCGTTGCCCGATGACGTCAGCGGCCAAATCGTCGAGCGTACCGACGGCGTGCCGCTGTTCATTGAGGAACTGACCAAGAGCGTCTTGGAGAGTGGAGTGCCTCTGGTTGGGATCCCGACCAGCCTGCACGCCTCGCTGATGGCACGGCTCGACCGTTTGGCGTCGGCGCGGCACGTGGCGCAGATCGGCGCGGCATTCGGGCGCTGGTTCCGCTACACCTTGCTTCGCGCGGTCGCTGGTCTTCCCGACGACGAATTGCAGGCCTCTCTCGCCCGGCTGGTCGCTTCCGAGCTGGTGTTTCAGAGCGGCATTCCGCCCGATGCGGTCTATACCTTCAAGCACGCTCTGGTGCAGGAAGCAGCCTACGGCACCTTGCTGCGCAATGCGCGGCAGCAATTGCACGGACGGATTGCCGAAGCACTGGAATCTCATTTCCCAGACCTGATGGAAAATCAGCCCGAGCTTTTCGCGCGCCACTATACTGAAGCCGGGCTGTTCGAAAAAACTATCACCTACTGGGGCAAAGCCGGTCATAGGTCCGCCGCCCGTTCGGCAATGGCGGAAGCGGCCGCACAGTTCCAAAAGGGGCTGGACCAGCTGCTGCTGGTGCCCGATACCCCCGAGCGCCAGCGACAGGAGCTTGAATTTTTGAGTGCTCTCGGTGCGGCGTGGCGAGCCGTCAAAGGTCAGGCGGCGTCAGAATCAGGCCATGCGTATGCCCGCGCCCGAGAGCTATGGGAGCAGCTCGGCTGTCCAGCGGAGTTCCTTCAGGTTCCCTATGGGCAGTCTCGCTATCACCTCTACCGAGGAGAACTCGATTTAGCACAGCGTTTGAACGGGGATTTGCTGCGTTTGAGCCGTCAGCGCGGCGATTCCGGCGGGCTCGTTCTGGGTCACGACTCCGCCGGTCGGAACCTGATGTCTGCCGGGAAGTTTGCATTATCACGCTCGCATCTGGGAGAGGTGCTTGCGCTCTATGATCCGATCTCCCACCGCTCGCTTGTCCAGCAGGCGGGAATCCACCCCCAGGTGGGATCACAAGTGTTTTTGGGGATCGTCCTTTTCTGTCTCGGGTTTCCGGATCAGGCATTGTCGCAGAGCAGCGCCGCAATCGCTGAGGCCCGCAGGCTGGCTCATCCGCCGACTTTGGCTGGGTGCTTGGCGGTCGGCGTGAGGTTGCTTTCGCTCGTTGGAGACGACACAGCCTTGAGTGAGTGGACAGACCAGCTGGTTGCGGTGGCGACCGAACAAGGTTTCACCTTCTGGCGTGCGCAGGGAACGATCTGTTGTGGGTGGGTCAGGATCAAGAATGGCGATGTGGCGGAGGGGATATCGCTCCTGCGAAGCGGTTCGGCGGCTTACCGCGCCACTGGTTCGGAGCTGCTCGTGCCCCACTATATCGCCCTTTTGGCCCAGGCATGTGAGGGCGCAGGGCAAATTGAGGAGGCTGTGACCCTGTTGGACGAGGCTTTAGAGATTGTTGGCCGAACGGGAGAGTGCTGGCTGGAAGCAGATCTCCATCGGCACAAGGGCCAACTGCTGTTGCGGCAAGGCCATTCTGACGCCGCCGAAGAACTCTTCTGCAAAGCCCTGAGCGTCGCCCGGGAGCAGGAGGCCAAACTGTGGGAACTGCGCGCCGCGATGAGCCTCGCCCGGCTGCGCCGCGACCAGGGCCGCCCCGCCGAAGCCTGCGATCTTCTCGCGCCCGTCTACGGCTGGTTCAGCGAAGGCTTCGACACGCCTGATCTAAAGGAGGCCAAAGCGCTGCTCGACGAATTGTAACCTCGCGCCGACCTACTGCCTCGCCTCAGTGTACGGATAGGTCATGTCGCCGGTCTTGTATTGCGGCGGCGCGAGGATCGTGACGGTCGTCGGCTCGCGGAATTGCTCGACCTCGTGCCCCTTGATGCCGTGGTACTGCGCCCAGATCGGCCGCGCCTCGGTCCACTCGCCGTCGGGGCCGAAGGCGATGTCGCCCTCGATCGTGTGGAACGGGTGCGAGTGCATGTATTCGGCGAGCTTGTCGTTATCGAGAGAGCTTGTCGCAGTGATCGCGTCGCCGAGGACCTGCAGTTCACTGTAGGCAAACGGTGGCAGGAAATAGCCGAGCAGGTCGACCCCTTCGGCCGGCGCCTTCGCCTGGTATTTCTTGATGAAATTCATGACCCCCGGGAATTGCATCGTCGGAACCGGCTCCCACAGATCGACATTGACGACGCCGTTGGCCGTCTCGCCGAGCTGCATCTTGATCGCCGCCGCCTGCAGTCCGGCAAGGCCGCCGCCGAGCATCTTGGTGTTGAGGCCGAGCTCGCCGACGGAACGGAGGATGCCGACCGTGTCCGACGGATAGGAGGCGATGTAGACCAGCTCCGGTCGCGCCGCCTGGATGGAGCGAATTATCGGCGCGAAATCGACTGTGCTCGGCGGGTAGGCCCGGTCGTAGACGATATCGATCCCTCTCGCCTTTGAGTGCTCGCGTGCGCTTTCTGCCGCCTTGTGTTGGAATTCGGCGTCGGTCGCGACGATCGCGACCGTCTTCGGCTTCGGGCTCTGCGCCGCCGCCAGGTCGAACCAGCCCTCGGCAAAGGTCTTCACCGGTTCGGGGCCGAAGGGCAGCATCGAGAAGTATTTCGGATAGTGGAACTTGTCGTTGGCTGCCAGCGCGAACAGGCCGAAGAACAGCCGGTTGTAGGAGATCGCGACCGGCATCGCCGGCACGACGAGATTGGTGCCGTAGCTCGAAATCAACAGGTCGACCTTGTCGATGTCGATCAGCTTGGTGTAGATGGCCGGCACGAGCGAAGGGTTGCTCTGGTCGTCGTAATAGACCAGCTTGACCGGCCGCCCGAGCAGGCCACCCTCGGCATTGACCTCTTCTTCCCAGATCTTGAAAGCGAGCAGCCCGGTCTTGCCGACGACGGCAAACGGGCCGGTCAGTTCCATGCTGAAACCGATCTTGATCGGCTCGGCGGCACGCACGCCGCTTCCCACCCCGCCCACAAAAAGCACTGCGGCCGCCAGCGCACGCAAAAGGTTTCTCATCTCCCCAGCTCCGTGATCTGCGCCGGCGTCGGTGCCGGTCCGGTCGGCGCGCGATCTTGTGTTTGCGCGCCTGCCGGGGAACAGTAATCTCTCCCTGCGCTGCCCGCAAACGAGGACCCTGCCCGTGCCGAAATTCGCCGCCAATCTCAGCTTTATATTTCAGGAAGTCGGATTTCTCGACCGGTTCGCCGCGGCTGCTGCATGCGGCTTCAAGGCGGTCGAGTATCTTTCGCCGTATGAGCATCCGCCCGAGGTGATCGCCGAGCAGCTCAACCGTCACGGGCTCGTGCAGGCGCTGTTCAACATGCCGCCCGGCGACTGGGCGGCGGGCGAGCGCGGCACCGCGGCGCTGCCGGGGCGCGAGCAGGAGTTCCGCGACGGCGTCGAAAAGGCGCTGGTCTACGCCAAGGCGACGAACTGCCCACTACTGCATGCCATGGGCGGGGTGCTGCCCTCTGGCCACGAGCGCGCCCCGGCCGAGCGCGTCTACATCGCCAATTTGCAATACGCCGCCGAACGGTTCGCCCGCGAAGGTATCACGGTCATCATCGAGCCGATCAACACCCGCGACATCCCGGGCTATTTCCTCAACACGACAAGCCAGGCGATGTCGGTGATCGAGCAGGTTGGTCACCCCAATCTCAAACTGCAGCTCGACCTTTATCATGTGCAGATCATGGAAGGCGATCTCGCGCACCGCATCCGCACGCTTGCGGGCCATTACCCGCATGTGCAGATCGCCGGCAACCCCGGCCGCCACGAGCCCGATGTCGGCGAGATCAACTATCCCTTCCTGTTCGATCTGTTCGACGAGCTCGGCTATTCCGGCTGGATCGGCTGCGAATACCGGCCAAAGGGCGAGACCAAGGCCGGACTAGGCTGGGCCAGGCGCTACGGCATCCAGGGCTGAGCGATGCGCGTCGTCGTCACTGGCGGGTGCGGCTTCCTCGGCCGCCGAGTGGCGTTGCGGCTGCTTGAGCGCGATGGCATCGACGAGCTGGTGCTGTTCGACAACGCGCCTTCGGCCTTGCCGCTGCCGGAAGATCATCGGCTGAGGCTGGTGACCGGCGACATCGCTGATCGCGCGGCAGTGCGCCATGTCATCGCACCCGGCACGGATTCGGTGTTCCACCTCGCCGCCGTCGTCAGCGGTCAGGCCGAGTCAGACACCGACCTCGGCTACCGCGTCAATCTGGACGGGACCAGAGCGGTGCTCGATGCCTGCCGGGCGCTCGGGACTTGCCCGCGCGTTATCTTCGCCAGCTCGCTCGCGGTCTACGGCGGTGAATTGCCGCCGATGGTCGGTGACGCGACCCCGCTGACGCCGCAGACCTCATACGGGACGCAAAAGGCAATCGGCGAGCTTCTTGTTAACGATTACAGCCGCAAGAGGTTTATCGACGGCCGGGCGGTGCGTTTGCCGACTGTCGTCGTGCGGCCGGGGCTCCCCAACCGCGCCGCGTCGACCTTCGTATCGTCGATCATCCGTGAGCCGCTGTCGGAGCGCGAGGCGATCTGTCCGGTCTTGCCGGACACGGTCATGGCATTGGCCTCGCCGCGCCGCGTCGTCGATGCGCTGCTGCGCGCCCACGATCTCCCCGGTGACGCGTTCGGCGCGAGCCGCTCGCTGCAGCTGCCTGGCTTCTCGGTCGCGGTCGGCGAGATGGCCGCCGCGGTCCGCCGCGCCGGAGGAGCCGAGGCCTATGCGCGCATCCGCTGGCAGCCCGATCCGCAGGTCCAACAGATCATATCCGGCTGGCCACAGGCGTTGCACGCGCCGCGCGCCGAAGCGCTGGGCTTCAGCGCCGACCAGGACATCGACGCGGTCGTGCAGGCCTTCATCGAGGACGACCTCGAAATGCAGAAACAGCTTGTTTGACGGCGCGGCTAGTCGCCAGGGGCCGCCTCGAGAGCGCGCGGCGCGGCCGCGGCCGGCGTCTCGCGCACGCCGACAGCGGAAACGATCGCAGCGAACAGGCCAAAAATGGCGAGCGCGTAGAGCCCGCCGCTGAAACTGCCGGTGGCGTCTTTGAGCCAGCCGACGATCGGCGGGCTGGCGCTCCCGCCTAAAATGCCGATCGAGTTGACCCAGGCGATGCCGCTCGCCAGTGCCGGTCCGGTCAGGAACACCGCCGGCAATGGGAACAAATGGGCGTTCGAGGCGTATAGACCGATCGTGGCGAGCGACAGCCCCGCTACAGCCCAGTAACTGTTGTCGAACAGCCCGGCGATCAGGCATCCCGCCGCCATCGTCGTACAGGAGGCGGTCAAGTTCCACCGGCGCTCGTTCTTGCGATCGGCATAACTGCCCCAAACGATCATCCCGACGGTCCCGAGCACATACGGGATTGAGGTGGTAAAGCCGGTCTGCATGTTCGTCAGGCCGAGCTGCTTGATGATTTGTGCGGCAAATACCGCGATCGAAACACTGACGCCGGCTTGGCCGAAATGGATTGCCGCGAGCGCCAGCACACGCGGGTTGAAGAGCGTTTGCAGCACCGAGATGTGGCGGCCGGTCTCGACCGTCCGGCGCTCTCTCTCCATCTCTCCGGCAAGCCACCCGCGTTCCTCTGCGCTGAGCCAATCCGCCTGCGCCGGCCGGTCGGTCAAATAGAACCATGTGATGATACCGAAGATCACCGCAGGAGCCGCCTCGCAGAGAAACAACCATCTCCACCCGGCGATGCCGAGCACGCCATCGAGCTCGAGGAGGGCGGTCGAAATCGGTGCCCCCAGCCCGATTGACACCGGGATCGCCGCCATGAAGCCGGCGGTGATGCGGCAGCGGTGCGAGGGCGGGAACCAGTAGGTGAAGTAAAGGATCATGCCGGGAAAGAAGCCCGCTTCGGCAAGGCCGAGCAGAAAACGCAGGATAAAGAAGCTGGTCGGCCCGTTGATGAATGCAAAGGCGCCCGAAACCAGACCCCAGCTGACCATCACGCGGGCGATCCATCGCCGCGCGCCGACCCGCTCGAGGATCAAATTGCTCGGCACCTCCAATATGAAATAGCCCCAAAAGAACGCCCCGGCGCCGAGCCCGAAAACATAGGAGCTCAGGCCGAGATCCTTGTTCATGGTCAGCGCCGCGAAGCCGACGTTCACGCGGTCGAGATAACAGATGAAGTAAAGGATAAAACAGAACGGCAGTAGCCTTAGATAGACCTTCTTCATGGTCTGACGTTCGATCGCCGTAATCATGGCGCTCCTCCCTCGAAAGACCAGTCAGCCATTATCGGACGGATAGAACCGAGCCAAGTTACCGGAGGACTAGATCTACGGCCCAGTCGGGCCGGTCGACCCACTCCGCTCCGTTACGACCATAGTAATTCTCCTATGCCGAATTAATAGTGTTCTTCCGGCGAATACGAACGAGGGCCATATCAACCATGGCGTGAAGCGCGGAGCGCCACGAGCGCTTCGGCGCCGGCTCGAGTTCGACGCCGACCTGTGTGATCGCGTCTGCTTGCATATCGCGCACGATCAGTTCGACGGCGCCAAATCGGAGGCGGTCTCCGACGGCCGGTCTTCCGCCGAGTTTCTTTGCCAAAAACTCGGCGAGAGTGATTGCCGCATCGCCCTCAGCTGCCGGATCATAGAGATGCGCGACGGCGGCGAGCGCCGTGGTTCCATCGAACGAAAACTCACCAAAAAGTCCGCGCGCATCTGCCCTGCTGCGGTCGGGGCGCGGTCCGAACAGCCGGTCGAGCAGGGCAAGGTCTTGGGGGCGTGCCAGCGCGAGAACGTAGTCGCCGGGCGCGAACGGCGGAGCCGACGCTGCGCCGCGTGCGAACCCATCCCGGATCACCACCAGAACGCACGCAGTGGGTGGGATCGGCAGAGCCTCCACCACTTTGGAGACAGCCGGAGAGCGCGCTTCCACCCGATAGCCCACGACCGTGTTCTCGTCACCTAACTGCCCGGGGAGATCGATGTCGAGGCGCGAGGCTTGCGGGGCCAGCGGCACATCCAAATCCAAGAGCCGTGCCACCGCAGCAACCGTCCATCCTTGGACGATCATTGATGTCAGAACAATAATGAAGGCAACACCGAAGAAGGTTGCCGCGTGCGCCAGTCCCGCGAGGAGCGGAATGATCGCGAGGAAAATCGGTACGGCGCCGCGCAAACCGACCCACGAAATGAAGGTGATCTCCGACGCGGTGTATCGAAAGGGGAACAAGCACAGCCCCACCGCCAGCGGCCGCGCTGCCAGCATAAGCACCGCCGCAACGGCCAGCGACGGTGCGAGGGCAGGAACCAGGGCCGTGGGCGCGACGAGCAGACCCAGCATGAGGAACAGGATGATCTGGCTGAGCCCGGCAAAGGCATCGAACGCTTGATCGATGACTTGAGTGGCGCGGTGGCGGTGGCTGCCGAGGATCAGACCCGCCAGATAGACTGCCAGGAATCCGCTCGCACCTGCCGCCTGGGCGCCGCCGAAGCGGGCGGTAGCACCGGCGAGCGCCAGGATCGGATATAACCCCGAGGTCGCTTCCAGATGATTGATGAGAGCCAGCAGCACATAGCCGCCGCCGATCCCGAAGGCAGCCCCACCGACAACTTCCTGGGCCAACAGCACCGCAATATGCGATGCAGTCAAGGGCACTGGAGCCAACAGCAGCTGGACTAGCAGCACAGTAAGCAGCACCGAGACCGGATCGTTGATGCCCGACTCGACTTCGAGGATGGCAGCGACGCGCGCTCGCAATTCGAGGCGGCGCAGATGCAACAGCGCCGAGACGGCCGCCGCGTCGGTCGGCGCAACGATCGCGCCGACCAGCAGCCCGCCGATCCAGGAAGTCGAGAAGAGCAGTGCCGCCGCTGCTCCGACAACTGCCGCGGTGACGATTACGCCGATCGTAGCCAACGCAAGAGAGGGCCACAGCGCGCGCCGGACATCACCCGGATCGGTGCGTAACCCGCCGTCGAACAGGATGATGGCGAGCCCGATGCTGCCGATCAGATAGGCGGCACGAAAGTCGTGAAAGACGATGCCGCCCGGTCCCTCTTCCCCGGCGAGCATGCCCAAACCGAGGAAGACCAGTAGCAGCGGGGCGCCGAAGCGCGCCGAGAACAGGCCGGCGAAGATGCTCAACAGCACCAGTGCGCTGCCGAGCAGGATCAGCTGATGGCTGGCTTCCACGGCCTGCCCGACGAGCCCATCTGCCTGGCATCGTGGGTCCGCTCTCCGGCCCGTTGGCCGTCCGCCATCGCGTCTGTCCTTACAATTTCATCAGCAGATTAACCATAAATATAACCGAACCCACATCGCCTGCGCCGCGCTGCCGCTCCATCGCCTCCTCCGGTTCCGGTCGATTACGACGCCGCGGCGACCGCCAGTTTGCTTTGTCCCGAATGCGGCAAGAACCGTTTGCGCGACCGCCGTCAAATCCGCAAATCGGAGCGCACGAAGAGATCCCGCTTGGGATAGGGGATCTGAATGCCTTCCTGCCGAAACAAACGCCAAATCTCGTAGAGGACCTCGCTCTTGACGTTGTGCACACCGTTCTGCGCGTCCTCTATCCAGAACCGCAGCTCGAGCTCGATCGCAGTCTCGCCGAACGCCATGATCAGCGCGTTGGGGGCCGGCACCGCCAGAACACGCCGCGGGCAGCTCGCCGCTTCGCGCATCAAGGCGAGCGCCTGGTCGAGATCGGAGTCATGGGGCACCCGTACCGGCACTTTGAGCCTGACACGGTCACTCCTGTGTGACCAGTTGACGACCTGATGGGTGATGATGTCCTCGTTTGGTATCAAAAACTCGGTGCCGTCGCGCGTCTCCACCGATACATAACGCGCCCCGAGTGAGGAGACCCAGCCGTAGGTGCCGCCCACCTCGATCACATCACCCGGCTTTATCGACTTGTCCAGGAGCAGAATGATTCCGCTGAACAGATTCGAGACGGTCCTTTGCAGGCCGAGCCCGACGCCCACCCCGAGCGCTCCCGTAAACAGCGCAAAGGTCGAGAGATCCACGCCGATGCTGGTCAGCGAGAGCACCACGGCTAGCGTGACGAGCGTGGTCTTGATCAGCTTTCCGAGCAGCACCCGCGCGCGCGGGGTGATCTCGGAAAAGCGCGTGATGCGACGCTCGAATAGGTTGGAGATGACGGTGGCGGCCCAAAGCAGCATTGCGAGCGAGAGCACACCCCTGACAACGGTCAGGATCGACACCCTGAGACCACCCACCACCACTGCGACGCTGTCGAGCAAGTCCAGCGTCGGACCGAGCAGGTGCATGATGTTGAGTGCCGCCACCACCCAAGCGAGCACCGCGATAAGACGCGCCAGCGCGGCGTAGGGAACGAGAGCCGCCGCCAAGCGGATCACCAGCCACGCAAGCAGCAAGCTGACCGCGGTCCGCGTGACGAGGTGGGGCCAGCCGGCGCGCTCGGCGACCGCGACGGAGATCCAGAGGCCGATGATCCAGGCGGTCGGCGTGATCAGCGGCACCAACCGGTCGGTCACCCATGACCGATGATGCACAATCCAATCAAGATGATGACCTTCCGGAACCCGCCTGATCCAGGCGACGGCCCAGCCCCGTATCGGTCGGCAAACCAGCCAGGCGACGACGCCCGTCAGAATTACGGCCGGGATTTGGATGAGGTTGGCAAAAACGAGGATTTCATCGAGCAGGTGCCTCTCGAGCTGCTCGAAGTACGTCATCGCGTTCTGCCAGACCGAGAGCGCTTCGATTTCCACCTCCCAAGCCTCGACGGTTCAGCCGCGAAAAACGACCGAGGATGGCGAAGCGAACACCGAAATTCAATGTCGAGCGTACGGCCTGCGCCGATGGGTTGGGGCGAGGGCCACCGCCGCGCGAATGCTTTGCTCCGATGGTGCTGAAGGACAACAGACGCCTTAAGGACCTGAGCGGGAACCCATCTGCCGCCGGTCGCTGCGCGTCCTTCCAATTACTCACCAACAGTACACTGACCAAATATTGAGCCATGACTTTTTGACGGATTTATGACGATCGGAACTCCGATTTCGGGTTATGATCATCAACCTTTGGGAAAATGAAATTGATGACTTAGAGCCGAAAAGTTTCCCAAGTGTGAAATAGGTCACATTCCGCCATAACCCGGTAACGTATTCTCCAAATCCAACCGGCCTTCCGATTAGGGAGTGAAGCAGATGAGAGGAGCCCGGCCGTGACAAGAATCGTTCTTGTTGTATCTGCGTCTATCTGGATTATTCCCGCGACCCTCTGCATGGCGCAGCCGACCCTCGGGTGGCCGGAAGTCATCGCCCTTCTCACCAAGGCTCGGACGCAAGCAACAACTTGCGTCGAGGTGCTCAAGTCCAGTGGGGACAAGACGGCTCTCGCAAGCGCGCGGCTCACCTATGGCATGGCCGAGGGGGAGATGGACGGGGTCATCGCCGGGCTGACGACGGCCCTCGTCGAAGGCGGCGATCCCGGTCGCGTGCAGACGGTTCGAACGAGCCTAGAGACCTCGGGAAAGGGCCTCAAGGAGATTTGCGACGCCGCGGTCAAGACGATTACCCCGAACACGAAAGGCGTGTGGGAAGAGCTCGCCAAGGGCGCGGTCGAACAGTTGTTCAAGACGATTTCCGACGGCGTCGGCGCGCTTTGGACGCGCCATGTCGAAAACGACAAGCTCGAACTCGAGACGAAAAAGTCCCAGTTTGAGGCCGCGAAATGGCCCAAGTTTGCAGACATCGCCGCCGCGCAATAGTCGCCGGCCTTTCAGCATTGGCCGTTTTGATCTTCGCGCCGGCGCTCGCGCAGGATCAGGGACCAAAGAACGGGACGGACCTGTACGACCGCCCGGTGCTCGCGGTCGATCCCGGCGTGCACACCGGCGCAATTTGGTCACTAGCCGTCGACGCCGATGGGCGCTTCGCAGTGACCGGCTCCGTCGATCGCACCGTGAGGATCTGGTCGCTCGCAGATGGCAAGCTGTTGAGCACGATCTGGATCCCGGTCGGGCCTGAGAAGGTGGGCGCCGTGTACGCTGTGGCGATCAGCCCGGATGGATCGACGATCGCAGCCGGGGGATATACCGAGAAGCGCTACAGCGGAACTGCAATTTACCTATTCGACCGCGAGTCCGGAAACCTCGTTCGGCGAATTGACGACGATCTCCCTGATATCACTTTCTTCCTCACGTTCTCGCCCGATGGCCGCTACCTCGCCGCAACGCTCGCCGCGGGCACTGGCTTACGGGTCTTCGACCAAAGCAAGAATTGGAGCGAGGCGTTCCGCGACGACCAGTACGGAGACTTCAGTTATGGCGCGGTGTTCGCGCGCGACGGCCGTCTCGTGACGAGCAGCTACGATGGCTTGCTTCGCTCGTACCGGTACGATCCGAGCAGCGACAGCCCAAACTTTCGTCGCGTCGGCGAGCCGTTCAAGGCGCCGAGCGGAAAACGCCCGCGGGGTGTCGCTTACAGCCCGGACGGCAAACTCCTGGCGGTTGGCTACGACGACGTCGCGGCGGTCGACGTTTTGGATGGTACGACCCTTGAGCGCGTGGGAGGGCACAAACCGGCCGACGTCAAAGCCGGAGCAGCTGGAGCTGATAACGTCGCGTGGTCCCGCGATGGGCAGACGCTATTCACGGCCGGTGGACTCCAAGACGCCCAAGGCGCACGTATTTTCGCGTGGGACCGAGGCGGCCTCGGCGACGAGAAGCGTATGACATATTGCGCTTTCGATTCGGCCCCCGGCGTCGACGCCCTGCCGGACGGGCGAATACTTGTCGCCGCATCGGCGCCCTGCCTCGGCCTGATGAATGCTGACGGCCACCCGGTTTGGACCATCGGCTCACGCCTTCTTGATTGTCGTGGTCAGCCAGACGCTCTTGAATCTTCTGTCGACGGGAGTCTTGTTGATTTCCCCTTTAGCGACCGAACCAGCGCTTATTTCGCTCCAACAGATCCCAAACTACGCTTTGATCTACGGTCGCTCACACTGTCGAGTCAGCCACCGAATGACGGTTTGACGTTTGCGCCGCCACGCGAAGGCCTGATGATCGATGGCTGGCGGAACGGAACCAGCCCAACGTTGAACACCAGGCCGATCCCCTTCGCCCCTTACGATATTGCACGCAGCGTGGCGATCGCTCCGGACGCTAAGCGCTTCTTCCTCGGCTCGAACTTTGCTCTCGCGGCGTTCGACGACGCGGGAACAGGGACATGGCGATGGCCGAGTAGAAACGCGGTTTGGGCCGTCAACGCCAGCAGGGATGGGCGGATTATCGTCACGGCCGACGGCGACGGCGCGATCCGTTGGCATCGCGCCGACGACGGACGCGAGCTGATGGCCTTACAGGTCCTTCCAAACGGGAAGGAGCTGGCCAAGTGGGACTGGGTGCTGTGGACGCCCGAGGGCTTCTACGAGGCGACGCCCGGCGCTGAGGATGTCCTGAAATGGGTGGTCAATCACGGTCCCGACAAGGCTGCCACGACGCTTCCCGTCTCGGCCATCGCCAAGCTGCACCGGCCGAATGCGCTGCCTCTTGTTCTAGACAAGCTTGAAACCGCGCGCGCTCTCGGCGTCGACGACATTACGCAGGCGAGATTGGACGTTCAGGCCAAGACAGGCAGTGTCAAGCCACCCGGGGGGTGCTGCACGTCCTTGCGATCGGCATCAACAAATTCGGCGACAAGGCGGGCGGCCTTCATCTCGATTACGCGGCCGAGGACGCCCACGACGTCGCGACCGCGCTTCTCGAAAGCCAGAAAGGTTCGCCCGGCAAGGCCAGCCTCTACGCCGACGTCAGCTTTGCATATCTACCTAACGACAAGGCGGACAGCGCCGCTATTCTCGACGCTCTCGACGACATGGCGCGAAGCATGGCGAAGAACGAAGCGGGTCAGGAGGTAGCCGTCATTCTGGTTTCGAGCCACGGCGAGATGATCGACAAGCAGTTCTACCTCATCCCCTACGGCTTCGACGCGGGATCACCGGGCAAGAGCATCAAGAGCGCGGTTTCGGCGAGCGAATTTGCGAAAAAAGTGCAGGCCCTAGCCAAGTATGGGAAGGTGCTGCTGTTGCTCGACGCCTGCCATTCCGGCGCGGTCGGTGCCCAAGGTTGGGCGACCGACCCCGACGCCAAGGTCCTCCAGGACGCCATGGACCTCGAAAACGTCACCGTCCTGACCTCGTCGAAGAAGAATGAATTGTCGGAAGAGCTTCCGGAATGGAAGCACGGCGCTCTCGCTAAAGCCTTTCTGGACGCGCTCGTCGGCGCGGCGGACTCCCTGGGGATCGTGCGGCTTTCCGCCCTGACCGACGCGATGGAGAACGAGGTCCAGTCGCTGACCAAGGGCCGGCAACACCTCGGTATGCATGTCAACTTCAGCGGCGATTTGTTTGTGGCGAGCCACTATTGACGGGGCGGCGCGCACGCGGCGCATCGAAGGGAAATGCAGCAAAAGGCGGCAAGGCTCAGTCCTGGGGCCGAGCTGCCGTTGGCTTTAGTCAAAGAGGCCCTATTCGCCGCTCAGGGTCCAGTCCGGATGCGGGCGCAAGAACAACGAATATCGGCAATTGGCGCGTCTCGCCCGTCGCCTCGACTTCCTGCGAATGCCGTCTCACCACCCTGAGCCGACCCCGGCGCAGGTACCAAGCGGCAGATTTCATTTCCACTAGCCCTTCATCGCCTGCCACCGGCCCAGCGCTTCGTGCGGTTTCGAAACGGCGGGGTCCATCATTTCGCCGCGCTTGCCGGTGCTGGCGGTCAATTCGATGACATAACCGTTGGGATCGCGGAAATAGATCGAGCGCACAAAACCGTGATCGACCGGGCCGCGCACCTCGCGGCCCTCCGCTTTTCCCTTATTCAACATGCTGTCGAAAGTGTCATTCTCGACGCCGAGCGCGATGTGCAGATCAAGCGAATTCTGGTTCTTGAACTCGAACGGCGAACCGGGCACCTCGAAAAAAGCGAGGCAGGAGCCGTCATCCATCTGGAAAAAGGTGTGGAGCGCGCGCCCTTCGTCGATCTCGAAAGCGCTGACCAGAGGAAGGCCGAGGAAATCCTCATAGAAGCCTCGGGTCTCTTCCGAATCCCGGCAGCGATAGGCGTTATGATGCAGACCTTTGATCATCGGGGTCCTCCACTTGACGTGGCGGAGAGACTACCACCAATTCGGTTGCCGGTGACATCTCCTGAAGGCGGCATCGGCGCAATAAATTTGTCTTAATCATAATGTCGCCTTATTCGCATTGTATGTTGCTGATCCGACGCTGCTCGGAGCGGAACCCTGGTGGTCAAGGAGGACGCGCATCGCGCGGCCAGTCTTGCCATAGAGATCCCACAACTCAAAGTAGATTTTGCTGCAGATTCGCTGCAGATTGCACAAAAGGCAGTAATCAACACAAGTATTGGTTGCTCTTGACAGGGCTTGCCGAAGCGATTTCGGTCGCGCTGGATGAGCATTCCCAATTTGCAGAACCAGCCTCCGCGTGGCAATTTGACGCGATGGCGGGACGGCTCGCAGGCAAACGGGCGCTGGTGACGGCGGCGGGGCAGGGGATCGGCCGTGCGACGGCGCTGGCCTTCGCCGCCGAGGGGGCGAGCGTGCTCGCCACCGATATCGCCGAAGACAAGCTGGCGCCGCTCGCCGACTCACTGATCGCGACCCGTCATCTCGATGTCACCGACGAGGCGGCGATCGCCGCATTGGCGGGCGAGCTCGGCGCTATCGACATCTTGTTCAATTGCGCCGGTTTTGTGCATCACGGGACAATCCTCGACTGCGCGCCGGTCGAGTGGGACGCGTCGTTCGTCCTCAATGTGCGCTCGATGTATCTGATGATAAGAGCGTTCTTGCCGAAGATGGTAGAGCGCGGGACGGGCGCTTCGATCATCAACATGTCGTCGACGGTCTCTTCGATCAAAGGCGCACCGAACCGCTGCGTCTACGCAGCGACAAAGGCTGCAGTAATCGGCCTGACCAAAGCGGTCGCCGCCGATTTCATCGTCTCGGGCATCCGCTGCAATGCGATCTGTCCCGGCACGATCGCGACCCCCTCGCTCGAGGACCGCATCGCAACGCAAGGCGCGAGAATGGTCGGCGGCGCCGAGGCCGCGCGGCGCGCCTTTGTCGAACGCCAGCCCTTGGGCCGGCTCGGCACACCGCAAGAGGTCGCGGCGCTTGCCGTCCATCTCGCTTCCGATGAAGCGGGATTCACGACCGGCGCAATCCATGTGATCGACGGTGGCTTCACGCTCTGAGGAGAGATAGGAGAAAACCCGATGAAGTTTCTTCGCTACGGACCTGTGGGCCAGGAAAAACCGGGGATGCTCGATCGCGACGGCGGGATCCGCGACCTGTCGGGAACGGTCCGAGACATCGATGGGGAGGCGCTCGCCCCGGCTTCGCTCGACCGGCTGCGCCGGCTCGATCCGGCGACCCTGCCGCTGGTTTCAGGCAACCCGCGCCTCGGTCCGTGTGTGGCGCGCGTTTCAAAGATCGTCGCGATCGGCCTCAACTACCGCGCGCACGCCGCCGAGACCGGGGCGGCGATCCCCAAGGAGCCGATTTTCTTCATGAAGGCGACCTCTTCGATCTGTGGGCCAAATGATGACGTGATCATTCCGAAGGCGTCGCAAAAGACCGACTGGGAGGTCGAGCTCGGCATCGTCATCGGCAGTCTCGCGCGCTATGTTCCGGCCCACGACGCGCGCAAATACATCGCCGGCTACTGTGTCGTGAACGACGTCTCCGAGCGCGAATTTCAGATCGAGCGCGGCGGGCAATGGACCAAGGGCAAGAGCGCCGACGCCTTCTGCCCGATCGGCCCCTGCGTCGTGACCGCCGACGAAGTGCCGGATCCAGGCAAGCTCGGGCTGTGGACCGAGGTCAACGGCAAGCGGGTGCAGAACAGCAACACCTCGGACCTCATCTTCGGGATCGACGAGATCGTCAGCTATGTCAGCCATTTCATGACCTTGCTACCGGGCGATATCATCCCGACCGGCACCCCCTCGGGGGTCGGTCTCGGCATGAAACCGCCGCAATTTTTGAAGCCGGGCGACCGGATGCGGCTTTCGGTCGAGGGCTTGGGTGAGCAGAACCAGAGGCTGGTGGCTTTCACCGAATAGATTGCGCGTCGAACCGAATCGGTGGCGCTGACACGATGTGAGTGCTAGCGCGAGGCGCCATGTTTACGATAAGATTCGGCGTTGCGGGCGCTCGCCGCATTCAATTCGACGTTTAGAGGACCTATGTACGATCGCCGTCCCGGCTTCTTTCGCGAAGACCTTCCCCCCGGGCGTCGTGTCGGAGCCAAAGTCAAATGGTTCAATGCCAGCAAAGGGTTCGGGTTCGTCACGCTGACTGACGGATCACAGGACGCGTTCCTGCCGATGGCGGTGCTGCGCCGCGCCGGATACGAGGAGGTGCGCGAAGGCGCTTCGATCGTCTGCGAGATCAGCGCCGGGGCGAAAGGCCCGCTGGTGACCACGATCCTGAACATCGACAACAGCACGGCGGTGGCGCCGCAAAGCGATGGTGCCGCGGGCCGCTACGGACCCCGCCCCTCGCAGACCATGGAAGGCGCGGTAAAATGGTTCGAGCCGGATAAGGGTTACGGCTTTATTTCGCCCGACTGCGGGGGCAAGGACGTGTTCATCCACATCACCACACTGCGCCGCAGCGGAGTGACAGCCCTCGGTCCTGGTCAGCGGGTGAGGGTTGAAGTGGTCGAAGGTAAAAAGGGCCTAGAGGCCGAGAGTATTACCGTCATTTGACGCCACCGGGTGAGAACAAGCGGCCGCCGCGGGTCGGCTGCGGGACACCGGTGGTCGAGGGCAGGCTCAGCGGCAGATCTTCCAGCGAGCGGACGGCGAGATAGGCGAAGGCTTGCGCTTCGAGCGCGTCGCCATCCCATCCGACGGCTTCCACCGGGCGCACGGTGACTGCAAGAAGGCGGCGGAGAGCCTCTATCAGCGCCGGGTTGTGACGGCCTCCTCCGGACACGAGCCATTCGCGCGGCGGGGCGGGGAAATAGCGGACAGCTGCCGCGACCGCGGAGGCCGTCATCTCGGTCAGTGTCGCCGCGCCGTCTTCCAATGAGAGCCCGGCCGGTTCGACTGCTCGGAAATCGTCCCGATCGAGTGATTTCGGCGGCCGGCGATCAAAAAACGGCTCTTCCAGAAATCGCGCAACAATCATAGTGGAGACGCGGCCGGCACGCGCCAGGGCGCCGTCGATATCGGCGGCAGCGCCGGTGTGCCGGTGTACCCAGTCGTCGATCAGCGCGTTACCGGGACCGGTGTCGAAGGCGAGAATTTCCTCCGCTTCGCCGATCCAGGTGACGTTCGCGACGCCGCCGATGTTGAGAATGGCGAGCGGCTTCGGCAGCGCCGCCACGAGGGCGGCATGGAAGAGCGGCGCCAGCGGCGCTCCTTGTCCGCCCGCGGCCACATCGGCGGAACGGAAATCGGCTACGACATCGAGCCCGAGCCGTTGCGCCAACAGCGCGCCGTCACCTATTTGCCAGGTTCGGCGCTCGGCCGGGCGATGCAGGATCGTGTGGCCGTGAAACCCGACGACGTCGATTGGAGCCCCATCGTGTCGGCGCAGGAGATGCTCGACTGCGTCGGCGTGAAGCTCGGTTAAATCGGCTTCGACCGCGGCGATAGGGCCGACGCCGCCAAGGACCGAGCGCAGCCGCTCGCGAAACTGCGTCGGATAGGGAACGGTCAGCGATGGGCCGGGTGTCACCCGGTGGCGGCCGTCGGTCTTGATCATCGCGACATCGATGCCGTCGAGCGAAGTGCCGCTCATCAACCCGATCGCACTCCAGATCCGCTGGTGTGACCGGGCGCCGGCACCTATGTTAGATGACGCAGCCATGTCGACGCCTCGTTCATCCTTTCTTGTCGCCGCGACCGAACGCGGCTTCGTGCATCAATGCACCGATCTCGAGGCGCTTGACGAGCGCCTCAGCGCCGGTCGCGTCATAGCCTATGACGGCTTCGACTGCACGGCGGACAGTCTGCACGTGGGCAACCTTCTCGGGATTATGCTGCTGCGCCTGTTTCAGAAATGCGGGCACAAGCCGATCGTGCTGATGGGCGGCGGCACGACGCGGGTCGGCGACCCCTCGGGCAAGGACGGAACCCGCCGGCTGCTGGACGATGCCGAAATCGCTACCAACATGGCCGGGATTCGGTCGGTCTTTGCAAAATTCCTGAGTTTCGGCGATGGGCCGAGCGATGCCGTCATGGTCAACAACGCCGATTGGCTCGACGAACTTCGCTACATCCCACTGCTGCGCGATGTCGGGCGGCATTTCTCGGTCAATCGCATGCTGACCCAGGACAGTATCCGACTGCGGCTCGAGCGCGATCAGCCATTGAGCTTTCTCGAATTCAATTATCCTGTCCTTCAGGCCTACGATTTTGTCGAACTCGCGAGACGCTACGGTTGCGAATTGCAGATTGGCGGCTCCGATCAATGGGGCAATATCGTTGCCGGGGTTGAACTCGCCCGGCGGGCGGAAAGCCGCACGTTATTTGGCCTCACGATGCCGCTGATCACAATGGCCTCCGGTGCCAAGATGGGCAAGACTGCACAAGGCGCGGTCTGGCTCAATGCCGAGAAGCTGCCGCCATACGGGTATTGGCAATTCTGGCGGAATACCGAAGACGAGGATGTCGGCCGCTTTCTGCGCCTCTTCACCGAACTGGATCTGCCCCGAATCGAGACAGTCGAGCGCGGCGACATCAACGAGGCGAAAAAGGTGCTGGCGACCGAGGCGACGGCGCTGTGCCACGGCCGCGAGTCAGCCGAAGCCGCGGCCGAGACGGCGTACGCCGTCTTCGAGGGCGGCGGCAGCGGCCGCGAATTGCCGCAAACCGCCATGCCCCGCGATCTGCTGGCACGCGGCATCCCCGCTTTCGAGGCGTTCACCCGAAGCGGGCTCGCCGCATCCAACGGCGAAGCCCGGCGGCTGATCCGCGGCGGCGGCGCGCGCATCAACGATGCCGTCGTCGAGAACGAGGCCAGTCCGGTATCTCTTGCCGACCTCAACAGGCAAGGGATGATCAAGCTCAGCGCCGGCCGCAAACGCCATGCTCTGGTTCGTCCAGTCTGATGATGGGAGACACAGCGGCTTTGGAAGACTGCGGCAAACCGTCCGGTTTCCTAGTGTGGGGTGCGTTGACAGGCATTGGGCCGACCACTAGGGTGCGCCGCGGTTTTGCCGCGATGCGGCCGGAACAGGTGTCGCTGGCGTTGCGCTTCTCTCAATGAGCGAGGAGCCGTCGGATGCTCTCAAGCGGCTTGGCGAACGGATCGACAAGGCGCGGGCGGAGCATGTCCCGAGGCAACCGGTGGCAGTCGACCGCTCGGCCCTACAGTCAGGGCTCGGGCTCGGCTTTCGCATCGGCATCGAGCTGGTGGTCGCGATCGCCGTTGCGACCGCATTGGGATGGGCGATCGATCGCTGGCTCGGCACGAAACCGTGGGGGATGATCGTGCTGTTCTTCCTCGGGGTCGCCGCCGGCATGTTGAACGTCTATCGTGCGGTCACCGGTATCAATGTCCCGGTCGGCTATCGGCGGCTGGGCGGGGACGAGGTCGCCGGGCAAATGGCGAAAGACGATTGGGACGACGACGAGAACTGAGTTGGCGATAGAACTTCATCCCCTCGAGCAATTCACGATTGCGCGCATCGTCCCGATCCATATCGGCGGCCTCGATCTCTCCTACACCAATGCGGCGCTGGTGATGACGATCGCGGTCGTCCTCGTCACTGTCCTCACGGTTGTCGCGACGCGCAGCGCCGCGCTGGTGCCGGGGCGATGGCAGTCGGTTGCCGAAATGCTTTACGAATTCGTCGCCGATATGGTGGACACCAATATCGGGCACGGGGAGCGGCGGTTCTTTCCGTTCGTGTTCACGCTGTTCACGTTCATTCTGTTCGCGAATTTGTTGGGAATGATTCCCTACAGTTACACGACAACGAGCCAGATCATCGTCACCTTCGCGCTCGCCGCGGTGGTATTCATCCTCGTCACGACAGTCGGCATTGTCCGGCACGGCTTTCATTTCCTCAGCCTGTTTGTGCCGCATGGCGTACCGAAGCTGCTGTTGCTGTTGCTGGTTCCAATCGAGCTTTTGTCGTACCTCATCCGCCCTTTTACCCTGTCGATCCGGCTTTTTGCGAACATGCTGGCCGGGCACACGATGCTGGCGATTTTCGCCGGCTTTGCGGCGAGCCTTGGAATCCTCGCTTTGTTTCCGACGGCGATCAACGCAATGCTCATCGCCCTCGAGTTCCTGGTGGCGGTGTTGCAGGCCTATGTCTTCGCGATCCTGACTTGCCTCTATCTAGGTGAGGCGATTCAATTGCACTGAGCGCACCCTCAACCTTCAACTCACGGAAAATCACATGGATGTCGCTTCTGCAAAGCTAATCGGGGCCGGTCTCGCCTGCGTCGCCCTCGTTGGTGCCGGAATTGGCATCGGCAACGTGTTTTCGGCGCTGATCAACTCGGTTGCGCGCAATCCCGCGGCACAGGGGCAGGTGCAGCCCTTCGCGTTTCTCGGCTTTGCGCTCGCCGAGGCGACCGGGTTGTTCGGTCTCGCAATCGCCTTTCTGATCCTCTTCGTGTTCTGACTGCGAGTACGGGGCTGTGCCGCAGCTCGACGTGACGACGTTTGTGCCGCAGCTGTTTTGGCTGGCGATCACCTTCGGCCTCCTGTTGCTGCTGATGGCGAAGATCGGATTGCCGCGGGTCAGCGGAGTGATCGAGGCGCGACGCAAACGGATCGACGACGATCTCGCCCGCGCGACGCAGCTGAAGGCCGAAGCGGAAGCTGTGCTCGGGGCCTATCAGCAGACCCTGGCGTCGGCAAGAGCGCAGGCCCAGGCGGCCGTCAAGGATACCACCGACAGGCTCGCGGCCGAGGCGGCCGACCGGCTGCGGCAGCTCGGTGAAAGTCTGGCGCAGCGTGTTGCTTCGGCTGAGCGTGAGATCGCTGCCGCAAAGCAGCGGGCGCTCACCGAACTGCACGATGTCGCCGTCGAAGTCGCTCGGTCGGTGACCGAGAAAGTGACCGGCACGGCCGCCGATATTGCGAGCCTCGGCGTAGCAGTCGACCGGGCGATGGCGGAACGGACACGCTGATGCCGCATCTGTTCAGCGATCCCGAGTTCTGGGTTATCGTCGCGCTCGTGATCTTTTTCGCCGTCGTCTGGAAGCCGGGCAGACGAGCGATACTGGGCGCGCTCGATGCGCGGGCGGCACGCATTCGCGGGGAGCTCGAAGCTGCCGCAAAATTGCGCGACGAGGCACAAGAGGCGCTTGCCACCTATCAGCGCCGGCAACAGGCAGCTGGAGCTGAGGCCGAGCAGATCGTAAGCCATGCCAGAGCGGAGGCCGAACGGATCACGGCGCAGTCGTTGCGCGATCTCGAACAAACCTTGCAGCGGCGGGAGCTCCTGGCGCAGGAGCGGATCACGCAAGAGGAGGCGAAGGCGCTGGCCGAAATTCGTGCGATCGCGGTCGAAGTCGCGATATCGGCGGCGCGTCAGGCGATCGCCGCCTCGCTCGACGAACCGCGGGGTGCGGCCTTGATCGATCAGGCGATTGCTGCGCTTCCCCGCCAATTAAATTAGATCGGCCCGGTCGGGCGCGGAAGCTTGGAACCGGCCCTTCCAGTTCCCGCCGCGGCCCCGCCAAAACTGGACTGCCGACCCTACGGTCGCCGCGATATAGAAAAGCGCGGTCAGCGGCAGCAGCACAGCCAGCAGCGGCGAAGCATCATAGGCTCTCAGAGTAGGCAAATAGGCGATGCACATGGCCAGCCACCCGAACCCGCCGCAGAGGATCGCCGCAGGCTTCGATGACAACAGCAACAGCGGCGGAGCCAAATAGGTCAATCCCAACGCGATGACGGTGAGCGCCAACATAGGATACGAATAACCGAGCTGGGCAAAGGCGCTGCGCGCGATCATGTCCCAGATAGGCCGCCACGATCGATATTCACGGACACTCATGGTCTGCGCGGCAGGACCGAGCCACAGCTTGCCGACCGGGTTGACCCGGCGGGCGAGCGCACAATCGTCGATGATCTCGTGCTTAATGCTGTCGAGGCCGCCGATGCGGTCCAGCGTCAACGATCGGATCAACATGCATCCGCCGGCGGCGGCGGCGGTGCGGCGTGACGGGTCGGTGACCCACCGAGGCGGGTAAAGCTTGAAGAAGAAGAAGACAAAAGCGGGGATCAGCAGCCTCTCCCAAATACTACGGCAGTGCAGCCTGACCATCAGCGAGACGAGATCATAACCCTCGCTCTTGGCCCGCCAGACCAGCTCTTGCAAATTGCCCGGCCCGTGCTCGATATCGGCATCGGTCAGCAGAAGGTAATCCGGCCGCCGCAATCGCGCGGCTTCGACCCCCTGATGCATCGCCCATAGCTTTCCGGTCCATCCGGCGGGAGGAGGTTTGCCCGAGCAGATGGTGAGCCGGCTCGAGGCGCCAGCCACCGCCGCCGTCGCACGGGCGATTTCGGCAGTGCCATCCACGCTCCCGTCATCGACGACGACGATGTGAACATCACCGCGATAATCCTGCTCCAACAGCGACGTGACGGCTCGCCCAATCGTCGCCGCTTCGTCCCGCGCCGGGACGACGGCGACGACAGATCGCAGAGGCGGGTTTCCAGACGCCGCAGCCGGCCGAAACGGCAACCACCAGAAGCCGCCGCGAAAGAACAGCAGGTAAGTCCAGATCGCGACCGTTGCTAGGCCGATGATAGTCGCCACGAACTACTCCGATCTTTGCTCGCGCAGGGGTCGGAAGAACTCGCTCACCTCATTGCCAGCTGCCTATTTCGGAGCGGCAAAGTGGCCACCGCTTCGGATCGAACGAGCGCTTACCGGTGTTTTTGCTGTTTTTCAGAATAATCAGCGGGCGCTAATCCGCTATCCGCAGAAATCCTGAGTAATCGGCGGCTCCACCCTAATAATAACGGCGGCAGCGCTCGCTGTTCTTCACTGTTCCCCGTTTGCCGCTGGGAAAGACAGCGACGTCACGGAAAGCGTCCTCTCGCACGGTGACACGCGCCACGGTCGATTCGCATGACCTTATCGATATCAAAAAAGAGAATGACTTGTCAATTTAACAAAGGAAATTCGATGAACCGATTGGCGCTCGACTGCTATGCTTGCGCGGCCTCGCCCCAGGGGGCATCTTCGGAAGCCCATCGGAGGTCGAGGCATGGGCATGGAAATTGGCCAAATCCATCCGCTTTTCGCCGCCGAGGTCAGCGGCGTTGATCTCGCCGCGCCGAGCGATGCGGCGGCTCTCGGCGTGATCTGGGAAGCGATCGATCGCTACGCTGTGCTGGTGTTCCGCGATCAGCGTCTCGACGACGAGAAGTTGCGGGACTTCGCTGTGAATTTCGGCAGACTCGAAATCGGGCGGGCGGCTGCCGAGGCCCGTAAGCGGCGACTCACGCTGCCTGAGATCGGAGACATCTCGAACCTGGACGAAGAGGGCCGACTGCGCCAGCGCGAGGATCGCCGGCGCCTCGACAGCCTTGGCAACCGGCTTTGGCATACGGATGCTTCTTACATGCCCGTCCCGGTCGTGCTCGGAATGCTTTATGCCGTCGCGGTGCCGCCTGCCAGTCCGCTCGGCGGTGGCGAGACCGAATTCGCTGATATGCGCGCCGCCTATGATGCCTTGCCGTCGCCGTTGAAGGACGAGATCGGCGGGCTCATCGCCGAGCATGATATTTTCTGGTCGCGACGACAGATCGGCTTCACCGACTTCCTGCCCGGCGAACGGGAGAAATATCCACCTTCCCGGCAACGCCTGGTGCGACGCCATCCCGCCTCGAAGCGC
>Ga0310915_10000098_pt1 | contig 41370 bp, 40 predicted proteins | sample GREbulkMGAN111_FD_202508 | JGI IMG/M metagenome (GOLD analysis project Ga0310915, IMG submission 202508) | Lab enrichment of tropical soil microbial communities from Luquillo Experimental Forest, Puerto Rico - GRE.bulkMG.AN111 | ecosystem: Environmental > Terrestrial > Soil > Tropical forest >...
GCTGGCAGGACAGCCTGCCGTCGGCGACATAGAACTGGAACAGGCAATGGCAGGGCGGCAGCGCCATGCGATCCACATCCGCCGGGTTCCAGGCAGTGACGATCAGGCGGCGCGAATCCGGGTTGGCCTTGATCATCTTCACCAGATTGCTGATCTGGTCGATGGTCGAGCCGTCCCGCGCCGGCCAGGATCGCCATTGATGGCCATAAACCGGCCCCAGATCGCCGTTCTCGTCGGCCCAATCGTCCCAGATGGAAACCTTGTTGTCCTTCAGATAGCGGATATTGGTCTCACCCATCAGGAACCACAGAAGCTCGCGGATGATCGAGCGCAGATGCAGCTTCTTGGTGGTCACCAGCGGGAAGCCCTCGGCCAGATCGAACCGCATTTGCCAGCCGAACAGGCTTTTGGTTCCCGTGCCGGTCCGGTCGGTCTTGACCGCGCCCCGGTCGCGCACCGCACGCATAAGATCGAGATATTGCTGCACGACATGCCTTTTGATCAAAAGAGGGGACAGAGTTTAGCAGCACTGGCGGAGCCGGAGCAAAGCCTCTATACTCGTTTTTGCCGGTTCGCCGGCTATGGCGCTAAACACCAATCGGAATAAGCGTTGCGGACCCGGGGGCGGTACCCGGCGCCTCCACCATAACCCAGGATTTAACGCCTTGGGCTCATGGGGGCGAAACAGGATCGACGCGCGTGGTAAAGGTTTGGTTTGTTCCCGGCATGATACCGCCGTTATCGGGTCAAACACACAAGTGCCAACGATAACGTCGTTGCTCTCGCTGCCTAATTAGGTAAGCGCGGTCCGGGGGGACGCCGGGCAACAGAAGTCCCCCCACTTAAATTTTGGGATTCATAAGGTTTACCGCCCCATGGCGAACAATGTGCTGCGATATGACCGGATGGTGGAAGACGCCCTGCGCGGCGTCCTGCGCGAGGCTTTGAGGGCTTCGGTCGATGGATTGCCGGGCGACCACCATTTCTACATCACCTTCCGCACCCGCCATCCCGAGGTGGATATCCCCGATTACATCCGCGCCCGTTATCCGGACGAGATGACCATCGTGCTGCAGCACCAATATTGGGGCCTTGAGATCACGCAGGATTGGTTCGAAGTGACCTTATCCTTCAACCGCGTCAATGAACGGCTGCATATCCCCTTCGCCGCCGTGTCGGCCTTCGCCGATCCGTCCGCCAAGTTCGGCCTGCAGTTCCAGACCGACGGCTCGATCGAGCTGCCCCATCCCGGCGGCGAAATCGCCGAGGATGACGAGGAGTTGGAAGACCCGCACGCCACCTCGCCCTTCCCCGCCGCCGAACCGAAGGCGGCCGAGGACGATACTCCCAAGGAGCAGGGCGCCCAGGTGATCGCGCTGGACGCATTCCGAAAAAAATAGCTTTCCTTTGGCGGCAAAAAGCCGCTTTCTTTGGCTCCGTCGAAAATCATCACGCCAATAAACCCCGCCCCGGCCCATACCGGGGCGGCAACCGACGGGAACTGCCATGACCGCTGATGCCGCTTTGTTCGCCGAGATGTTCCCTCTCTCGGGCGACGATACCGAATATACCAAGATTTCGTCCGACTATGTCGGCACCGCCACCTTCAACGGCCAAACCGTGCTGACGGTTCAGCCGGAGGCGCTGAGCCTGATCGCCAAAGAGGCCTTCCGCCAGATTTCGCATCTGTTGCGCCCCGCTCATCTGAAGCAGGTGGCTGCCATCCTCGATGACCCGGAAGCCTCGGAAAACGACAAGTTCGTCGCCCTTGACCTGCTGATGAACGCCAATATCGCCGCCGGCGGCGTGCTGCCCATGTGCCAGGACACCGGCACCGCCATCATCATGGGCAAGAAGGGTCAGTCAGTCTGGACCGGCAGCAATGATGCCGCCGCCCTGTCCCAGGGCGTGGCCGACGCTTACACCCAGCTGAACCTGCGCTATTCCCAGGTCTCGCCGGTGGATATGTATGAAGAGGTCAATACCGGCAACAATCTGCCGGCCCAGATCGACCTCTACGCCACCGAGGGCGACGCCTATAAGTTCCTGTTCATGGCCAAGGGCGGCGGCTCGGCCAACAAGACCTATCTCTATCAGCAGACCAAGGCGCTGCTGAACCCCGAGAGCCTGGTGAAGTTCCTCGACGCCCAGATCCGCACATTGGGCACCTCGGCCTGTCCGCCCTACCATCTGGCCATCGTCATCGGCGGCACCTCGGCGGAAACCTGTCTGAAGACGGTCAAGCTGGCCTCGGCCAAGTATCTTGACCATCTGCCCACCAAGGGCGGCAAGACCGGCCAGGCCTTCCGCGATCTGGAGATGGAAGCCAAGGTGCTGGAACTGACCCGCGCCATGGGCATCGGCGCTCAGTTCGGCGGCAAATATTTCTGCCATGACGTTCGCGTCATCCGTCTGCCTCGCCATGGCGCTTCCTGCCCGGTGGGCATCGGCGTCTCCTGCTCGGCCGATCGCCAGATGAAGGGCAAGATCACCAAGGACGGCATCTTCCTGGAAACCCTGGAGACCGATCCCGCCAAGTATCTGCCCGAGATCGACCATTCCAAGCTGGCCGGCGACGTGGTCAAGATCGACCTGAACCTGCCGATGGACGAGATCCGCAAGATCCTCAGCCAGTATCCGATCAAGACCCGCGTGGCCCTGTCGGGTCCGATGATCGTCGCCCGCGACATCGCCCATGCCAAGCTGAAGGAACGCATCGACCGCGGCGAAGGCTTGCCCCAGTATTTCAAGGATCATCCGGTCTATTACGCCGGCCCGGCCAAGACCCCCGAAGGCTATGCCTCGGGCTCGTTCGGCCCGACCACCGCCGGCCGCATGGACTCTTATGTCGATCTGCTGCAGGCCAACGGCGGCAGCATGGTGATGGTCGCCAAGGGCAATCGCGCCAAGGCGGTGACAGAGGCCTGCAAGAAGCATGGCGGCTTCTATCTCGGCTCGGTGGGCGGCGCTGCCGCCGGCCTAGCCAAGCACCACATCAAGAAGGTCGAGGTGATGGAATATCCGGAACTCGGCATGGAAGCCATCTGGAAGATCGAGGTCCAGGACTTCCCGGCCTTCATCATCGTGGACGATAAGGGCAACGACTTCTTCGCCGCCCTCAGCCACTAAGACTGGCCTAAAAAGTAACGGCCGGATGGGAAATCATCCGGCCGTTTTCTTTTGCGTTATACCCTATCCCTCAATACTCCCGGCCATTCGACCGGGTCCAGACGCCCTGAGGCGTTTGCGGATTGTCCAGATAGGACTGATATTTCTTATCCTCGCCCAGGATATGCTGGAACAGCCAGTTATAGATCAGGTCGAACAGCTCCTTGGCGTCCAGCGTGCGGCCATGCTCGACGTCGGACTTCAGATTGAAGACCACGTCATACATCTTGTCATGCAGCTCGCGATGGGCCTTCCAATCCGGATAGCCGCAGCGCTTCATGGTCTGCTCTTCTTCGCTGAAATGCAGCAGGATGAACTCAACCAGCTTGCCCAGCACGGCGTTCACCTCCGCCGGCTTGGCGCCGTCCAGCAGTGGATGCAACTGGTTCAAGGCGTCGATGATCATCTGATGGTGGCCGTCCAGTTTTTCGGACCCCACCGACATTTCCGGTTTCCATTGGATGAATTGCATGATCTACCCCTCGGAAGCGGTTTTACCGGCTCACTCCCCTAGGAGCCGGGTAAAACCGCGTAATGGCTTCAGGCGTTCATCAAAGCCCGTACATGGCCGGCGACGCAGGTGGCCAGAGCGCGGGTGTCATAGCCGCCCTCCAGCACCGACACCACACGGCGATTGGCCGTCTCGGCGGCGATCGACAGCAATTCGCGCGCCAGCCAGTCGAAATCGCCCACCAGCACCTTCAGATGCGCCATCGGATCGGCGGCATGAGCGTCGAAGCCCGCCGAGATGATCAGGAAGTCCGGCGCGAAGGCCCGCAACTGCGGCAGGATGATATCGGTGTAAGCCCCCCGGAAGTCCGCCGAGGCGGTTCCCGCCGGCAGCGGCACATTCACCACCACGCAACCACCCTCGGGCCCGGTTTCTTCGGGCAGGCCGGTATAGGGGAAGGCGTCATGTTGATGGGTCGAAGCATAGAACATGCCCGGCTCGTTCCACAGCACGTTCTGGGTGCCGTTACCGTGATGGACGTCGAAGTCCACCACTGCCACCCGCTTGAAGCCATGGACGTCGCGGGCATGCAAAGCCCCGATGGCGGCGTTGGCGAAGAAGCAGAAGCCCATGGCTTGCTCTTTTTCGGCATGATGTCCCGGCGGGCGCACGGCGCAGAAGGCGTTGCGCACCTTGCCGGTCGCCACTTCATCCACCGCCATGCAGATCGAGCCGGCCGAACGCAGCGCAGCCTCGCCGCTGCCGGCGGACATGAAGGTGTCGTCATCGACCTGATATTCCTCGCCGGGCGGCGGCACGCAGGACAGGATATGGTCGACATAGCTTTTCGGATGGGCGCGGAGCAATTGCTCCATGCTCGCCCGCGGCGCCTGATCGCGGATGAGGAACGAGAAATCCTCATGCTCCAGGATATGCATGATGGCTTTCAGCCGGTCGGCGCATTCCGGGTGATATTCGCCGGTGTCATGCTCAAGACAAGCGCTGTGCGTCAGCAGCAAGGTGGTCATCTGGTCGTGTCTCCCCTCCCATTCGAACTCTTTGCGGTTCATCCTGGGCCTGCGCCTCGTTCATGGGCGCTGTGTGAAGCGTCAGTGAAACACGGATGACGATCAAAGGCCAGCAGTCGTTACAAGGGAAACGACTGCTGTCGGACACACTTAGGAAGGTTGTCAGCGGGCGTCACGGATATGCCGGTTCAGCCGGTGTTCGGCGAAGCGGAAAGCGCGGACCATCAGGAACGAGATCACCAGATAGCAGAAGCCGGCGGCCAGGAAAATCTCCACCGGCATATAGGTCTTGGCGATGATGGTGCGGGCCATGCCGGTCAGCTCCAGCAGGGTGATGGTGCTGGCCAGGGCCGAGCCCTTCAGCATCAGGATCACCTCGTTGGAATAGGCCGGCAGGCCGATGCGCACGGCGCGGGGTATCAGGATGCGCCGCAGGATCAGCCCCGGCGACATGCCGACCGAGATGGCCGCCTCGATCTCGCCCCTGGGGATCGCCTGGATGGCGCCGCGCAGGATTTCGGCGATATAGGCGGCGGTATGCATCGACATGGTGATCAGCGCGCACCAATAAGGATCGCGCAGGATCGGCCAAAGAATCTCGTTATGGCGGATCACCTCGAACTGCGACAGGCCGTAATAGACCAGGAACATCTGCACCATCAGCGGCGTGCCGCGGAAGAAGAAGATGTAGGTCCAGGGGAAGGCCCGGACCCAAAGCTTTGCCGAAGACCGGCCAATCCCCAACGGGAAGGCCAGGATCAGCCCGCCGACGCCCGAGAACACCACCAGCTTGACGGTCAGCCAGGCCCCCAGCAGCAGCTTGGGGAAATTATCGAAGATGACGGAGAAGTCGAAGCTCACGACCGCGCCCTCCGATAGCCCCGGTTGGCGCGATGCTCCAGCGCCATCAAACCACCGCCGGTCACCACCGTCAGCGCCAGATAGATCAGCGCCGCGCAGCCATAAAAGGTGAAGGGCTCTTTCGAGAAGCCGACGCCGATCTGCGCCTTGCGCATCAGCTCGTCCAACCCGACCACCGAGATCAGGGCGGTATCCTTCAGCAGCACCATGAACAGATTGCCCAAGCCCGGCAGCGCCACGCGCCAAAGCTGCGGCAGCACGATGCGCCAGAAACAATGCCAGCGCCCCAACCCCAGCGACTGCGCCGCCTCGGTCTGGCCCTTGGGAATGGTCAGCAGAGCGCCTCGGAACACTTCAGTGGCATAGGCGCCAAAAGTCAGGCCCAGCGCCAGCGTGCCGGCGGCAAAGGGGTCCAGCTCGAAATATTCGTCAGAGCCGAAAAGGGCCGCAATGCCGGTCAAAAACTTGGCCGAACCAAAATAGACGATCAGAACCACCAGCAGTTCCGGCACACCGCGCACGATGGTGGTATAGCCCTCGCCCACCAGCCGCAGGGCCAGATGTTTCGAGGACTTGGCCACCGCGCCCAGCAGGCCCAGCGCCAGCCCGACGCTGACCGCCGAGAAGGCCAGACGCAGGGTCATCCATGTGCCCGCGATCAGCTGTGGTCCGAAACCGTGAAGGTCCATTGATCCGTCCAATAAAAATAGGAAACGCCGGGCGAGGCTCCCCGCCCGGCGTCGCTCGGCATCTTAATAGATGCTGAAGGGGAAATACTGCTCGTTGATCTTCTTATAGGTGCCGTTGGCGACAATAGCCTTCAGCGCCGCGTTCAGCTTGGTGCGCAGCTTGTCGTCGCCCTTGCGGACGGCGATGGCGATCTTGTCGTTGTCGAACACCGGCTCGCCCTTGAACTCGAAGTCCTTGCCGGCATCGCTCTTCAGCCATTCGAAGTTCACGAACTTGTCGGCCAGGATGGCGTCCAGACGGCCGGCGGCCAGATCGAGATAGGCGTTTTCCTGAGTGTCGTACAGCTTGACCTCGGCGTCCTTCACATGCTCTTCCAGCCAGGTGCCCGAGATGGTGGCGCGCTGGGCGCCCAGCACCTTGCCCTTGGTCTTAGCCGGAGAGAAGTCGGACTTCTTCGGCGCAACATACTGCAGCTTGTTGGTGTAGTAGGGATCGGTGAAGTCGACGGCCTTCTTACGCTCGTCAGTGATCGACATGGAAGCGACGATGGCGTCGAACTTCTTGGCGTTCAGAGCCGGGATGATGCCGTCCCAGTCCTGGGTCACCACGGTGCAGTCCAACTTGGCTTCGGCGCACAGGGCCTTGGCGATGTCGATATCGAAGCCGGTGATGTTGCCCTTGTCGTCAACCTGATTGAAGGGAGGGTAGGCGCCCTCGGTTCCGATCTTCACCTTCTCGCCGGCATGGGCCAGGCCGGTCAGGCTGGCGGTGGCGAAGGCCGCGGCGATCAACAGAGTCTTGAAACGCATGAATTGCCCTCCTGTCAGACGGAAAAACGGCTCAGCGGTGGCTGGCCATGAACTGCCGGCAACGCGCCGAGTCGGGATTGTCGAACACCTTTTCAGGCGTTCCCTCCTCCTCGATCCGCCCGTCATGCAGGAACAGCACGCGGGTGGAGACGTTGCGGGCAAAGCGCATCTCGTGGGTGACGAGAAGCATGGTCCGGCCCTCTTCGGCCAGACTGGTAATGACGTTCAGCACCTCGGCCACCATCTCGGGGTCGAGGGCAGAGGTGGGTTCGTCGAACAGCAGCACGCGCGGCTGCATGGCCAGAGTGCGGGCGATGGCGGCGCGCTGCTGCTGGCCGCCCGACAGATGGCCGGGATAGGTATTGCGCTTATCGGCGATGCCGACCTTGGCCAGCAAGGCCTCGGCCTGCTCGATGGCCTGTTTGCGCGGCGTCTTCAGCACCTGGATCGGAGCCTCCATGACGTTCTCAAGGATCGTCATATGCGGCCACAGATTGAAGCTTTGAAACACGAAGCCCATGCTGGCCCGCAGGCGGGTGATCTGCTTCGGGTCGGCGGCGGTCAGCGAGCCGTCCTTCTGGCGCTTCAGCTTAAAATCCTCGCCGCCCAGGGCAATGCGGCCCTCGTTCGGAGATTCCAGCAGATTGAGGCAGCGCAAAAAGGTGCTTTTGCCCGAACCCGACGAGCCGAGAATCGAGATCACCTCGCCGTCGCGGGCGGTCAGGCTGATCCCTTTGAGCACTTCCAGCCCGCCGAAACGCTTATGGATATTTTCGGCTTCAAGAGCGGGGGGCAGGGCGTCGGTCAAGATGGGGTCCGCTGTCATGGGAATGAAATGATCACAGCATTCGAGTGTATTTTGTCCGTTATGTCAAATGACATGGTCAGAGCGTGATCATTTCCCCATAATGCCGCCCTTTCGCACAGGAAATCGGCAGCCATTGTGATCATGTTATTACCATTTCTCCATGGCGCTCTTCTCGCCCTGGGGTTGATACTGCCCTTGGGTCCGCAGAACAGCTTTGTTTTGACTCAAGGACTTAGCCAGCCGCATTTGTCCCGAGCCTTACCGGCAGTGGTGACGGCGGCCTGCTGCGACAGCCTGTTGATCCTCTTGGCGGCAGCCGGAGTGTCGGCGGCGGTGGGCGCTGTCGAATGGCTGCGGCAATTGCTGCTGGGCGGCGGGATTCTGTTCCTGCTCTGGGCGGGATGGATGACCTGGCGCGCCGCCCCCTTAGTGGGCGAGGCTACGGCCGAGCCGGTATCGACGCGCCGGCAGGTGGCCTTCACCATGGCCTGTTCGTTGGGAAATCCCCACGCCATCGTCGATACCATCGGCGTCATCGGCACCAGCGCCCTGGCTTATCAGGGCGCTCGGCTGGTCGCCTTCACCGCCGCCTGCATGGCGGTATCTTGGGGATGGTTCCTGTTCCTGGCCATGGCTGGCCGCTTGCTGTCGCGGATGGATCTGGCCCGGCGTCTGCTCAATCCCGTTTCGGCGGCAGTGATGTGGGTCAGTGCCGCCTATCTGGCGGTTTCGCTGTTCAGCTAGCCCGGGCGAGGCTGCGCATGCTGGCGGGCAGGCCAGCATTATCGGCATTCATCAGCGTACCGGTCAGAAAGTCGCCGATGATCCGCGCCACCTGTTCGGCATCGCGACGGCTGTTGGAGATGTGCCAGTTCAGGCGCGGCTGGTCATAGCGAGTGGTCTCGACCGCCAGGACATAGTTCTCCATGAAGCCGTCCTCGCCCTGATTGGCGACGGACAGACCGTTGATCTCGGACAGACGCAGAGTCACCTCGCTGCTCAGATGGAACAGCTGCAGCCGCCCCATATCCACGACGATACCGCCGGGCAGCAGGATATCGGCCCGAACATTGTTGCGGCGCAGGCGGCGCTGCTGCCGTTCGGCGGACCAGCGACGAAGGAATGCGAACATGATCTTTGACCTTCCGGTTTACAGCACATAAGCCAGCAGCGGCGCCGCCAGCACATTCACCAACCCCACCAGCACCATCACCAATCCGGCGACGGCGCCTTCCTCGCGGCCCAAGCCATGAGCCTTGGCGACGCCGGCGCCATGAGCGCCCATGCCGAACAAGGCCCCGCGGGCCAAGGCCGAGCGCAGGGGCAGAACCTTCAGCACCACCTCGCCCAGAGCCGCTCCGAACACGCCGGTGATCACCACGAACACCGCCGTCAGGTCCGGCACGCCGCCGATCTCGCCGGAAACGGTCATGGCGAAGGGCGTGCTGATGGAGCGCGGTAAAAGGCTCAGCGTCAGGCTGTCGTTCAGCCCCAACAGCTCGGCCAACCCCCAGGCGGAAAGCATCGCCATGCTGCTGCCGGTGACCACCCCGGCCAGCAGGATCGGCCAGCGCTTGGCGATCAAGGCCCGTTGCTCCCAGATCGGCACGGCGAAGGCCACCGTCGCCGGGCCCAGCAGGGCCACCAGCCAATGGGTCTCGTGGATATAGTCGCGATAGCTTTCATGCAGTCCCAGCGCCACGGCGATCAGCACCAGCGGCGTGGTCACCAACGGCGAGGACCACCAGCGGCCCAGACGGCGATGCAGCTTCTTCCCCAGCCAGAAACTGGCAATGGTCAAAGCCGACCAGAACACCGCCTGGATGACGGGATTATTCCACAGCATCGCCTTGGGCCTCCAGCAAGCGGTAGCCGAGATCGACCACCAGCGCCGTCACCGCCATCACCACCAATGTGCCCAGCAGGATCACCGACAGAATCTTCAGTCCCAGCAGGCCGATGAATTCGCGGTGATCCATCACCGCCAGCACCGCCGGCACGAAGAACAGCAGCATCTCGGCAATGAACCAGTTGGCCCCTTGGCGCAGGCTGGCATGGCTGAGGCGGCGGCTGGCCAGCAGCGCCAGCACGATCAACATGCCGATGATGCCGCCGGGGATCGGCAGGCCGCTGAGACGCGCCACCGCATTGCCCAGCAGCCAGAAACCCAGCACCAAGACAATTTGCGATAGCCGGCTGCCCCGCACCGCGCGGCGGCCGGCAAGAATGAGTTTACGAGGGCTCATGGGGGGATACCTTTCCAGACCAAAAGCCTACATCGCATCGCAGCATGATGAAAATGAATTGTCTGAATAGAAATTAGTCGTATATGGAATAGATATGGATCTACGAAACCTCCGAGCCTTCGTCGAAGTGGTGCGCCAGGGCGGCTTTTCCCAGGCGGCCAAGGTGGTGTTCGCCACCCAATCCACCGTCAGCAAGGCGGTGCGTCAGCTGGAAGACGAACTTGGCCTGACCCTGCTGGACCGCATCGGCCATAAAAGCCGCCTGACCCCGGCGGGCGAGATCGTCTTCCGCCGCGCCGTCTCGATGCTGGCCGAGCGTGACGACCTGATCCGCGAGTTGGACGAATTGCGCGGGCTGAAACGCGGATCGTTACGCTTGGGCTTGCCGGCCATCGGCTCGCACATCCTGTTCGCGCCGCTGTTCACCGCCTTCCGCAGCCGTTATCCCGGCATCGAAGTCCAGCTGACCGAGCAGGGCAGCATGCGCCTTGAAGAGCTGGTGATGGCCGGCGAGTTGGATCTGGCCGCCTCGCTGCTGCCAGTGGGGGAAGAGTTCGACTGGCAGGAAGTCCGGCGCGAGCCCTTGGATCTGCTGGTGCCGCTCGGCCATCCCTTGGCGGAGCGGGAACAGGTGGAGATGGCGGAATTGGCCGAACTGCCCTTCATCCTGTTCGGCGAAGGCTTTGCCCTCAATCCTATCATCCTGCGGGTCTGTCAGCGCTGCGGCTTCCAGCCGACGGTGGTGGGGCGGTCCAGCCAGATCGATTTCCTGATGCAGCTGGTCGCCAGCGGCTTAGGGATCAGCTTTCTGCCGCGCCTGATCGCCCGCCCGCGTCAAGAGGACGGACATTTCCGCGCCATCGCCATCGCCGACGAGGGCATGGATTGGCATATCGCCATGGTCTGGCGGCGGGGCAGCTATCTGTCCAAGGCCGCCAAGGCCTGGCTGGAGCTGGTCAGGCCCCCTGCTCCTGCGCCTGCCCGATCAGACCCGGCACCAACTGGACCAACAGCATCGCCACCAAAATAGCGGCGCAGCCGGCCAGCTTGATCCCGTCGAAGGTCTCGCCCATCACCAGCACGCCGCCCACCGCCGAGAACACCGTCTCGCCCGACAGGATGATGGCGGCGTCCGAGGCCGAGGTGTAACGCTGGGTGACACTTTGCAGGGTGAAGGCCAACCCCACCGACAGGAAGCCGACATAGGCGATTTCCGGCAGAGCTTCCAAGGTGCCGGCGAAGGGAGCCGGATCGAAACCGGCGGTCATCACCGAACCGACGATGGCGCAGAAGGCGAACTGGATGAAGGCGACCACGGTCGGCGCGCCGCTGCGCACTGCCATCGCGCCCACCAGCAGCACATGGCAGGCCCAGAAGATCGAACTGGCCAGCACCCATAGATCGCCGGCGGCAAAGTCCATGCCGCCGCCGCTCAGCAGCCAGGTGCCGAACAGGCTCAAGGCCGCCGCCGGCCAGATCACCGGATGCGGACGATGGCGCAGCACGAGATAACCGATGATTGGCACCAGCGGCACATAAATCCCGGTGATGAAACCGGCATTGGTGACGCTGGTATAGGTCACGCCCATCTGCTGCAGCAATGATCCGCATTGCAAGGCGACGCCGGTCGCCAGCAGGCCCGGCCACAGTCCCTTGGGCAAGCCGACCTTCTTCCATTCCCGCCAGGCCAGCGGCAGCACCGCCAGCGCGCCCAAGGCGAAACGGGTGGTATTGAAGGTCAGGATGCTGACATGCTCCGATCCCAGTTTCTGAGCCGCGAAAGACGAGCCCCAGATCACCGAGACGAGCAACAGCAACAGATTGGCTTGCAGCCTGGACATTGGAAAACCTGCGAAAACTTATGGCCTTCCCGCAATTCGGGACCGGCGGAGGGGCACGACATTACTCCCCTTATGATCACAATTTCAAGCAGCTGGGATCGCAGCCGGCAGGTCAGTAGCCGCAGAGTTTATAAGGCCCGATATCCACATGAATATGGTCGCGATGCAGGGCGTTCTGATTGGGGGTGATCACCACCGAGAAGACGCCGCAGGCTCCCTTGGCCACCTCATGCAGGAACTCGGACCGTTCGCCCTTGCCGCGCCAGTCCTTCAGCACCGAAATGGTGGTGCCGTCATCCAGCTCGAAGCCGCTGATATCGATGGCCCGGCCCAGGGCATGCTGCGACAGGCGGTCAGCATGTTCGCTGCGCTCGGCCCGGCAGTTATAGGCGCCCATATTGAGGACGCGGCGGACATTATGGTGGAAGTAGCGTTGCGCCGCCGGTATCAGCACCGTCGTCTCGTAAGTATAAAGCGTGCTTTCCAGGGCGCAGGCCATCAGGGTGGCGCGGCTCCATTCGGTGGCGTCGCGCTTGACGCGGATCGCGCCCTGAATGCCGCAGCCGCCGGGCTCGCTCCAGTCCTTCACCCGGTCATAGATCACATGATGCTGATCAAGATTGGCAAGACAGGCGGCATTGGAGTCCAAAACCGGCCTGGGAGCCGAGGCAACCTCGGGACTATCGCAGGCCGACAGCCAGGCCACCAGGCCCGCCGCCAGTATCATCCGCCACAGTCTTAACCCCACCGTTCGCACTCCCGCCCGATTCGGACCACATCATATAGTCCGAATCGGGCGGATTGTGGGGTTATTTCTTCTTAGCGGTCAGATCGATATCGATGCCGACAGCCCCGCCGACAAATGTGGTGGCCGCCCAAGCGCCCTCGCCCACATGATAATCGGTGCGCTGAATCTCCAGATGGCCGGTCATATGGGCTTGATCGCCGCTGACCTGCAGGGTGAAGGGCAGGGTCACATCCTTGGTGACATCCTTGATGGTCAGGCTGCCGGCCGCCTCGAAGCGATCGCCGCCCAGCGCCTTGAAGCTTTTGGCCTCGAACTTGGCCTTGGGGAAGGACTTGGCGTTGAACCAGTCCGACTGGGGCAGAGCCTCGTCCTTCTGGGCATCGCCGGTGGCAGCCGAGGCGGCATCGATGCTGACCAGCACATGACCGCCGGCGGGATTGGCCGGGTCGAAGCTGATCTCGGCATCCCATTTCCCGAACTTGCCGCTAAAGGGAGCGCCGGCCTGGATGCCCGAGAATTTCAACTGGCTCTTGGCGCTATCGACGCTCCAATCGGCGGCGAAGGCGGGGCTGGAGAGGACGGCCAGCGACAGAGCGGCGGCCAGGGTGCGAACAGCGTTCATATCATTAAACTCCGTGACTCAGCGCCAGCGCGGCAGCATGCGGGTCAAGACGTCGTCCTTGATCAGGACATGGTGGCGAAGGGCGGCTCCCACATGGCCGACCAGGGTCACGATCATCACCCAGGCGGCGGCGGAATGGAGCAACTTCAGAACATCTTCCACCGGCTTCTTGTCGGCCAGGGTGGACAGGATCGGCAGATGCGGCAGCGGGATCACGCCATAGAGCACGGTGGGAATATTCCAGACCGAGGCAGACACCAAAGCCCAGCCCTCCAGCGGCATGCCGATCATCAACCCATAAAGGGCGAAATGGCCGAGATGGGCCAGCAACTGCTCGGCCGGCGGCATATGGGCCGGCAGGGCCGGCGGCTTGTGGCTGAGGCGCCAGGCCAGCCGCACCAGGCTCAGGGCCAGCACGGTGATGCCCACCGACTTATGCAACTGATAGAGCACGAATTGCAGATGGCTGCCGGGCGTCTGATCCGTCATCACGAAGCCCATCACCAACAGGGCCAGAATGGCGGCGGCGATCAGCCAATGCAGCAGAATGGCGACAAGGGTATAGCGGGTCGGGGCGACGGACATGACGAAACTCCTGATGAGGGGCCCCGCCGGACGCGAGGAACTGGGGGGGGGGCAGTGCGTCCGGCGGGGATCGGCCCGCCTTACTGGCGGTCGAACTCGCCACTGATGGTCAGGGTCACATCGTCACCGACAACCGGCACATAGGTCTTGATGCCGAACTCGGAACGCTTGATCACGCCGGTGGCGTTGAAGCCGACCACATAGGCCTTGGTCATCGGGTTGGTGCCGCCGCCATTGAAGGTGGCGTTCAGTTCGACCGGCTTGGTCACGCCATGCAGGGTCAGATCACCGATGATCTTGCCGGTGGTCGCACCCGTCACTTCGATCTTGGTGCTCTTGAAGGTGGCGGTGGGGAACTGGGCGACGTTAAAGAAGTCGGGGCTCTTCAGATGCTCATCCAGCTTCGGATTGGTGGTGTCGATGCCGTTCAGATTGACGGTGACCGACAGATCGCTGGAGGCCGGAGCCTTGGGATCGAAGGCCAGCTTGGCGTCAAAATCGGTGAACAGGCCGTAATAGGTCGAGAAGCCGAAATGGGTGGTCGAGAAGATGATCTTGGCATGGCTCTTGTCGATGGCGAAGCTGCCGCCTTCGACCTTGGCGAGATCGGTGGTGGGGGCGTCGGCCAGGGCCGGCACGGCCATCAGGGACAAAGCGACGACAAGGGCGGAAGCGGCGGTCTTGATCTGCATTGGGATTACTCCTGCGGCTGAAATCTTAGGGTCAAGGTCTCTTGCCGGCGGAGCTCTTACCCAGGAACCTTCCTGCGGTCATCCCGTCCGGCCTGCCCATGAAGATGGGTTATTACCGTCGTGATGTTAATCCCCCCTGATCACAATTCATTGTTGCTTCACAAAGAACAATTGAGGATTTTCCTGCGATAAAGGCGTCAATCTCTTGGTAGGAAAAAAGTGGTAATATCCATAAGGTAAGGCAGTCCCGCCGTATAAGGATGGGGATCACTCGGCATGAGGGAGCCGATAAGGAACGTCATGGACTCGACTGACAGCCCGCCAAAAAAGACAAAACCGGCAATGCCTCCGACTTATATGCAGCGCTTTGGCCGCCTGGCCGGCGGCTATTGGAGCGGCGAGGGCAAATGGAAGGCGCGCGGCCTGACAGTGCTGCTGGTTCTGCTGACCGTCGCTCAGGTGGTGTCGCCGGTGCTGATGAACAGCTGGAGCCAGAATCTGTTCGACGCCCTGGAACAGCGTTCCATCGACCGTATCCCCCTGCTGGTGCTGGCACTGGCCGGCATCATCGTCACCAATATGACGGTGACCACCACCCATCTGAACCTGAAGCGCCGTCTGCAAATGAACTGGCGGCGCTGGCTGGTCAAAAAGGTGCTGGACGAATGGATGACCGAGGGCCGGCATTTCCAGGTCACCTATATGCCCGGGGAACATGACAACCCGGATGGCCGCATCGCCGAGGATGCCCGCATCACCACCGAATACGCCATCGATCTGGCCCATTCCCTGCTTTATTGCCTGCTGCTGCTGGTCAGCTTCACCAAGATCCTGTGGTCGCTGTCGGGCGAGACCTGGATCGAATGGGGCGATCTGTCGATCTATGTTCCCGGCCATCTGGTCTGGGTGGCGCTGCTTTATGCCGCCGTCGGCACCACGGTCGCCATGCTGCTGGGCCGTCCGCTGGTGCGGGCGGTGAACAGCCGCCAGACCTGCGAGGCCAATTTCCGTTTCGGGCTGGTGCGGGTGCGCGAAAATTCCGAGGCCATCGCTCTTTTGCATGGCGAGCCCGACGAGCGCCGCCGCTTCACCGATCTGTTCATCGCCGTCGCCGATGCCTGGCGGCGTCAGACCCGGGCTTTGGTGCAGATATTTCTGTTCTCCTCCAGCTATTCGGTGCTGTCCTCGGCCTTTCCGGTGCTGATCGCCTCGCCGCGTTATATCTCAGGCGTGATCTCGCTGGGCACGCTGATGCAGACCGCCCAGGCCTTCCAGCAGATGGAAGCCGCGCTGTCCTGGCCGATCGACAATCTGTCGAAGGTGGCGGAGTGGCGCGCCTCGGTCGAGCGCGTGCTGGGTTTGCAAGAAGCCCTGCAGGACCTCGAACAGGAAATCGCCCTGGCCGGCGACAAACGTATCCAGGTCGGGATCGGCGAACAGCCGGTGCTGGCCTTCCGCGATCTGTCCGTCTCCAGCCCCCGCAACGAGGTGGTGATCGGCAATTTCTCGGGCGAATTTTCCCTGGGCGAGCATGTGCTGATTTCGGGCGATGCCGGCGCCGCCATCAAGCTGTTCAAGGTGGTGGCGGGTCTGTGGCCTTGGGGCCATGGGCAGGTCGATCTGCCCAATGACGGCGCGGTGTTCTTCATGCCGCAGCGGCCCTATCTGCCCATCGGGCGGCTCCGCAGCGCCGTGAGCTATCCTGCCGGCCCCACCGCCTTTGACGACGACGTGTTGGGCGCTGCCCTGGAACGCGTCGGGCTGGAACATCTGATCCCCCGCCTGGACACCACCGATTCCTGGGAAAAGGTGCTGACCGCCGCCGAGCAGCAAAGGCTGGGCTTTGCCCGGCTGCTGCTGCACAAGCCCAACTGGATATTCATCCAGGAAGCCACCGACGCCCTGGACCCGGTGGGCGAGGCCGACTTCATGCAACTGCTGCAAGAGGAATTCCGCGACGCCACGGTGCTGACCGTCGGCCATCATTCCGGGCTGGACGCCTATCACCAGCGCAAGCTGGTGCTGATCAAGTCCGATGACGGGCTGGTGCTGATCACCGACCGCCGCCGCGGAGACCGTTCAGGCAAGCAGAAATCGGCTCCGCGTTTCTATGACCGCATGCTGGGATTGCTGAAGAAGACCACGCCAGAGACGACCCCGGACATGGAACTGCCGCCGGATGACCGGCGGCAGGATCCCACGACAGCATAGACCTGAACGGTTGTTACTGACTTGACCAGACCACCCGGATGACCGAGGCGATATCCTCGGCCGGCAGGCTGACTTCGTCCTCGCCGCTCAAGGGCAGCAGATCGACGCGCTTGGCGGTCTGACGCAGCAGCCGGCGGATCATCACCTGTCCGTCGGTGGTGCGCACCATCACCCGGTCGCCACGCCGAGGCATGGCCGCCGGAGACACGATCAGAATATCCCCATCCCGATAGACCGGCTCGAACTCGCCGCCATTGATCTCGATGGCGAAAGCCTTGGGATCGGCGAGATCGGGAGCGGGAATTTCGTCCCAGTCGTCGATGCTGGGCTGGCCGGTGGGATCGAAGCCTTTGCCCTCACGCAAGGAGGCCAGACTGGCCAGCGGCACCGTCGCCTGATCGTCGGACCGTTCGTCCGGACGCACCAGAGAGACGAAATGCACCAGCGTCACCCCGGTCGCCTCGAGTATCTTGGCAATGCTTTCGGTGCTGGGCCAGCGCGGCTTACCCTCGCGGGTCATGCGCTTGCTGCGGTTGAAGGTGGTGGGATCAAGACCGGCACGACGGGCCAGGCCTGACGCCGTCAACCCGTTCTCCTGTGCAAGGCGGTCGATGGCCGCCCATATGTCAGCATGTCTAAGCATGGGAAGATCATCTCACAGCCCCCCGATGTTCTACGACGTCATTCCTCACGCGGGAGCCATGCGCATCGCGCGGAGGTTGATCCGCCGGATCGACGGTTTTTCGCGCTGCAGCAAGAAAAATTACGGTCATTCGCCCTGCTTTTCAGCGGCCAGCATCTACCCGAAGGCTATAATGCATAAAATTTGATCTAATCAGGCGGCAGCTCGAAAAACCTATGCAGCCCCCTTGGTTAGGACTTCTTACCAGAAGATGACGTTTTCGCGTCTTTCCAAAAAGCAAGATGCCTGAGCACGATCCCTGACTTAAAAGCACAACAAATCCCCGGGTTGCCACGGCCCGGCGGGCAGCGTATTGAAGCCATGGTTGCGGCGACAAGCTGAATAACCTCGGAGTCACGGAGGCATCGCGTGCGGCAGAATTTCATTCCGCCTTCCCTCAGGTTTAACCACGATCTCAGGCCGAACGCCTGGGACATGGCGGCTCTGCCTTTGGTGCTGGGCGTTCTGTGGCTGCTGGCCTTCGGCGGCATGGAGATGGCCACGCCTTATAATATCGGCGATCCCTTGCAGGTTTCGACCGATCCCACGGACCTTCCTTATTACCTGCTGCGCTCGTTCCTGCGCATGGCGGCGGGTCTGGCGGCATCGCTGACCTTTACGATCATCTACGCCACCCTGGCGGCCAAGAGCAAATATGCCGAGAAGATCCTGATCCCGATCCTGGACGTGCTGCAGTCGATCCCGATCCTGGGCTTCCTGTCGATCACCGTGACCGGCTTCATCGCCATGTTCCCCGGCAATCTGCTGGGGGTGGAGTGCGCGGCGATCTTCGCCATCTTCACCTCGCAGGCCTGGAACATGACCTTCAGCCTCTATCAGTCGCTGCGCACCGTGCCGCACGATCTGGCCGAGGCGTCCGAGATGTATCGCCTGTCGGCCTGGCAGCGGTTCTGGCGGCTTGAATTGCCCTTCGCCACCCCGCCCCTGATCTGGAACATGATGATGTCGGTTTCGGGCGGCTGGTTCTTCGTGGTCGCCTCGGAATCCATTACCGTTTCCGGCCAGACCATCCAGCTGCCGGGCATCGGCTCCTACATTGCCCAGGCGATCACCGACCGCAATCTGCCGGCCATCGGCTGGGCGATCCTGGCGATGCTGGTGGGCATCCTGATCTATGATCAGCTGTTCTTCCGCCCGCTGGTGGCCTGGGCCGACAAGTTCAAGTTCGAGAGCATTCCCGGCGAGGATCTGCCCACCTCCTGGCTACTGAACTTCACCCAGCGCACCAAGCTGATGCGCGCCATCGCCTCGGCTCCGGGGTCGCTGTGGGAGCTGAGCCTGCCGCTGTTCCGCCGCCGCACCGACCATCTGGGCGAACAGGTGCGCAAGGGCCGCGACCTGACCTGGTTCGACACCGCCTGGAACGTCTTCCTGGCGCTGGTAGCTGCCGCCGCCTTGCTGCGCCTGATCGATTTCCTGAAGGTCTACATCACCCTCGATGAAGTCTGGCACGTCTTCCTGATGGGCCTGGCCACGGCCTTGCGCGTGCTGGTGCTGATCGCCCTGGCCTCGCTGATCTGGGTTCCCATCGGCGTCTGGATCGGCCTGCGTCCCAAGATGGCGCAGACGGTGCAGCCGATCGCCCAGTTCCTGGCGGCATTCCCGGCCAATCTGATGTTCCCGGTAGCGGTGTTGCTGATCCAGCATTTCCATGCCTCGGTCGAGATTTGGACCAGCCCGCTGATGATCCTGGGCACCCAATGGTACATCCTGTTCAACGTCATCGCCGGCGCCATGTCGATCCCCACCGATATGAAGGATGCTGCCGGCAATTTCGGGCTGAAGGGCTGGCTGCGCTGGAAGCGCATGATCCTGCCGTCGATCTTCTCGTCCTATGTCACCGGCGCCATCACCGCCTCGGGCGGGTCGTGGAACGCCTCGATCGTCTCCGAGATGGTCAGCTGGGGCGACACCACCCTGATGGCCACCGGCGTCGGCGCCTATATCGCCGATGCCACCGCCAAGGGCGATTCTCCGCGCATCTGGCTGGGTTGCTGCATGCTCAGCCTGTTCGTCATCCTGTTCAACCGCTTCATCTGGCGCCGGCTGTACCGCCTGGCCGAAGAACGCTGGCGTATTGATTGATCTTAAGGGCCTGAATCATGACCAACGTCGCTTCCGATCTCCTGATCAACCTGACCGGTGTGCGCAAGGCCTTCCGCGCTCCCGACCGGTCCGAGCGCACCGTGCTCGAAGGCGTGAACTTCCAGCTGCAGGAAGGCGAGATCGTCGCCCTCTTGGGCAAGTCCGGCTCGGGCAAATCGACTTTGCTGCGCATCATCGCCGGCCTGATCAAGGCCAATGGCGGCGATGTGCTGTATCGCGGCAAGACCATCAACGGCCCGGCCAAGGGTATTTCGATGGTCTTCCAGTCCTTCGCCTTGTTCCCCTGGCTGACCGTGCAGCAGAACGTCGAGCTGGGTCTGGAAGCCGCCGCCGTGCCGGCCGACGAGCGTGAGAAGCGGGCCGTCAAGGTCATCGACATCATCGGCCTGGGCGGTTTCGAATCCGCCTATCCGCGTGAGCTGTCGGGCGGCATGCGCCAGCGTGTCGGCTTTGCCCGCGCCCTGGTGATGGAACCCGACGTGCTGCTGATGGACGAGCCCTTCTCGGCGCTCGATGTGCTGACCGCCGAAACCTTGCGCGGCGACTTGCTGGAACTGTGGCAGGAACGCCAGATTCCCACCAAGGGCATCCTGTTCGTCTCGCACAATATCGAAGAAGCGGTCAGCATGTCCGACCGCGTGCTGATCTTCTCGTCCGATCCGGGCAGGGTGAAGGCGGAAATCCCCGTCAATCTGCCCCATCCCCGCGATACCGAATCGCCGGCCTTCAAGGCCATCGTCGACGAGATTTACGCCATCATGACCCAGCAGCCCCAGCGCGCCGCCGGCTCGCCGGCCGAGCCGTTGTCGCTGGGCTATCGTCTGCCCGAGGCGACGCCGCACCGCATCGAAGGCATGATGGAAACCCTGGCCGAGGAATTCAAAGGCCAGGCCGACATTCCCGCCCTGGCAGAACAGCTGGAACTCCCCGACGATACCTTGTTCCAACTGCTGGAAGCCGGACGTCTGCTGGGCTTCATCAAGGTCGAGCATGGCGACGTGGCGCTGCTGCCCGCCGGTCATGTCTATGTCGATTCCACCGACGCCAAGCGCAAGGAAATCTTCGCCGAGCATCTGGTGCATCATATCTCGCTGGCCACCCATATCCGCCGGGTGCTGGACGAACGCCGCGACCATCGCGCACCGGAAGACCGCTTCCTGCAAGAGCTGGAAGACTATCTGACCGACGACGAGGCCGAGCGCGTGCTGGATCAGGTGATCAACTGGGGCCGCTACGCCGAGATCTTCGAGTACGACTATAACTCGGGCTTCCTGTCCCTGCCGGAAGAGGAAGAAGAGGAGCCGGCGGAAGTACCGCCCGCCCCTCCGCCGGCCGAAGGAGACGCTCCCTCGGCTTCGGCCTAAGGGGCTTAACGAAAGCTGCCCGAGCGGATCATCGCACGATAGATGTTGCGCGCCTGGGACCGGGTAACATGTCCCGCTCGGGCGCCAACAACCGCCATCACCAAGGTCGGCTCAGGAGGCAACAGGTAAAAGTCGGCCTGGGCCATGTTCTCGACCAGATCGAGGGCATGGCGAAAGGCGGGGCTGAACCGGTCTAGTTTCTTATTCATTCTTTGCTCTCCCGCTGGGAAAGTTGCACTGTTTGCTCCATCGCAAGCGGCGTGCCCATATTGGGGTATGTATTTCCCGATTTTCCTCGCCAGATGTTTGCAAACTGCAACTGCAATCCCTGATTTGCGATCAAGTCTTATCTGCAAAATAAAAAAATAGGCGGCTTTTTCTTGAAATTCCGCGCGAAGGGCAGCTCTGCATGCTCGAACCCTGTCATTTTGAGGCGCGTTCGGGTAGGGTCCGGCTCATGAAGAGGACCATCTATCACATGTGCCGGGCCGAGGAATGGCAGGCCGCCCAGCAGACCGGGTTCTATCCCGGATCGTCGCAGGACGTTGCCGACGGCTTCATCCATTTCTCCACCGCCGAACAGGTCGTTGAGTCCGCCGCCCGCCATCGGGCCGGGCAAAGCGGCCTTTTGCTGCTGGTGGCGGATGCCGACCGGCTGGGCGACGCCTTGCGCTGGGAAGCCTCGCGCCGGGGCATGCTGTTCCCGCATCTTTACGGTCCCCTGCCCGTCACCGCCGTGACGGCTGTCCATGATCTGCCGCTGGGCCCCGATGGCCTGCATCGGTTTCCATCCTTGGAAGAGTGATCCCTTGTTCGACTATTTCCGCATCGCCGGACCGCTGGTCCGACTGTTCCCCGCCGAGCTGGCCCATAATCTGACGGTCGCCGCCCTGAAGACCGGGCTGGTGCCGCATCAGCCCAGCTATAACGACCCGATCCTGGCGACCCGCCTGTGGGGCCGCGACTTCAAGAATCCGGTGGGTCTGGCCGCCGGCTTCGACAAGAATGCCGAGGTTCCCGACGCCATGCTGGGCCAGGGCTTCGGCTTCGTCGAGATCGGCTCGGTCACCCCGCGCCCGCAGCCGGGCAATCCGCGCCCGCGCCTGTTCCGCCTCACCCCCGATCGGGCGGTGATCAACCGCATGGGCTTCAACAATCAGGGCCTGGAAGTGGTGGCGGGCCGTCTGGCCAAACGCCGGCGCGGCGGCATCGTCGGCGCCAATCTGGGCAAGAACAAGACCACCGAGGACGCCGCCTCCGACTATGAAAAGGGTGTCCGCGCCCTGGGTCCGCTGGCCGACTATCTGGTGATCAACGTCTCGTCGCCCAACACCCCCGGCCTGCGCGCCTTGCAGGGCAAGGAGCCGCTGGCCGAGCTGGTGGGCCGCACCCGCGCCGCCGTCGATGCTCTGGCGGTCAAGGTGCCGCTACTGCTGAAGATCGCCCCCGATCTGACGGCCGAAGACCTGAAGGACATCGCCGAGGTGGCGCTGGAAGGCGGGCTGGACGGCCTGATCGTCAGCAACACCACCATCACCCGTCCCGATAGCCTGATCTCGGAACATCGCGGCGAGACCGGCGGCCTGTCGGGCGCGCCGCTGCTGGATCTGTCCACCGAAGTTCTGCGCGAGGTCTATCGTCTGACCCAGGGCAAGCTGCCCTTGATCGGTGTCGGCGGCATCGCCTCGGGGGCTGACGCCTATGCGAAGATCCGCGCCGGCGCTTCGCTGGTGCAGCTCTATTCCGCCCTGGTCTATCAGGGCACCGGCCTAGTCACCCACATCAAGACCGAACTGGCCGCCAGCTTGCGCCGCGACGGCTTCACTTGCCTGCAAGACGCCGTCGGCGTCGATGCCGGGAGGGCCGCCGAATGAGCCTGACCGTTCTCAATAGCCTGTCCGAGATCGCCGATCAGTATGACGGCTTCATCCTGGATCTGTGGGGCGTCATCCATGACGGCACCCAGCCCTATGCCGGCGCCGCCGATACCCTGCGCATGCTGACCGAGCTGGGCAAGAAGACGGTGATGCTGTCGAATGCCCCGCGCCGGTCCTTCGCCCTGGTGCAGCTGATGTCCGGCATGGGCATCCCGCGCGAGATTTACGGCGAGGTGATGAGCTCGGGCGAGGCGGTGCATATCGAACTGGAACGCCGCAGCGATCCCTGGTTCGCCAAATTGGGCCGCCGCTGCCTGCATATCGGCCCCGAGCGCGACAAGAACATCTTCGAAGGCCTCGACCTGGAACTGGTTTCCAGCCCCGCCGAGGCCGAGTTCCTGATGAACACCGGCCCCGACAAGTTCGAGGAAACCGTGGCCGACTACGCCCCGGTGCTGGATGCCTCGCTGAAGCTGGGCCTGCCGATGGTCTGTGCTAACCCCGACCTGATCGTCATTCGCCAGGGCAAGGAAATCATCTGCGCCGGCGCTCTGGCCCAATATTACGAGCAGCAGGGCGGCGATGTACGCTATCGCGGCAAGCCCGACCCCGCCATCTATCAGACCTGCCTGGAGAAGCTGGGCATCACCGACAAGCGCCGCGTGCTGGCGGTGGGAGACGCCTTCCACACCGACATCGCCGGAGCCAACGGGGCCGGCATCGATGTGCTGTTCTGTTCGGGCGGCGTGCATGCCTGGGAGATCGGCGTCACCTATGGCCAGAAGCCGGACCCGGCCAAGGTCGAGGCGGTGATTGCCGCCCATGACGGCCTGCGCCCGACGGCGGCGATTGGCGGGTTCTTGTGGTAGAACGCCGGGAAACTGCTTCTTGCTTTTCCCTCGTCATGCCCGTGCTTGACACGGGCATCCACGAACCCGCCTCTATCCAATTGTGATCATCGTGCATTATGAGGACAGGCGTGGATGGCCGGATCAAGTCCGGCCATGACGGACATCTTATCGTCTATCCCGCCATACCGACGATGAAGCCAAGAAAAAAGGCCGCTCTTTCGAGCAGCCTTTTCTTTGCTTACGAGCTTTCCTTCATCCGGCTCTGCTTCTTGCGCTCGTTCGGATCGAGGAAGCGCTTACGCAGACGGATGGTCTTCGGCGTGACTTCCACCAGCTCGTCGTCCTCGATATAGGCGATCGCCTGTTCCAGGGACATCTTGCGGGGCGGAGTCAGACGAACGGCTTCGTCCTTGCTGGTGGTGCGGATGTTGGTCAGCTGCTTGCCCTTCAGCGCATTGACTTCAAGGTCATTGCCGCGCGAATGCTCGCCGATGATCATGCCTTCATACAGACGCACGCCAGCGCCGATGAACAGCGGACCGCGCTCTTCGATGCTCCACAGAGCGTAAGCCACCGAATCGCCCTGGCCGTTCGAGATCAGCACGCCGTTGCGACGGCCTTCGATCGGGCCCTTATAGGGGGCGTAGCCATGGAAGATGCGGTTCATCAGGCCGGTGCCGCGGGTATCGGTCAGGAACTCGCCGTGATAGCCGATCAGGCCGCGCGACGGAGCCAGGAAGGTGATGCGCAGCTTGCCGCCGCCCGAAGGACGCATGCCGGTCATTTCGGCCTTGCGGTTGCTCATCTTCTCGACGACGGCGCCCGAGAATTCCTCGTCCACGTCGATGAAGACTTCTTCGATAGGCTCCAGACGCTCGCCGGTGGCTTCGTCGGTCTTGAACAGCACGCGCGGACGCGAGATGCCCAGCTCGAAGCCTTCGCGGCGCATGGTCTCGATCAGCACGCCCAGCTGCAGTTCGCCACGGCCCGACACCTCGAAGGCGTCCTTGCCGGCGGTTTCGGCGACCTTGATGGCGACGTTGCTCTCGGTTTCCTTGAGCAGGCGGTTGGCGATGACGCGGCTGGTCACCTTGTCGCCTTCCTGACCGGCCAGCGGGCTGTCATTGACGGCGAAGGTCATCGACAGGGTCGGCGGATCGATCGGCTGAGCCTGCAGCGCGTCGTTCACTTCCAGGGCGCAGATGGTGTCGGCCACCGTGGTCTTGGTCATGCCCGACACGGCGACGATGTCGCCGGCCTCGGCCACGTCCAGGCTGGTGCGCTCGATGCCGCGATAGGCCAGGATCTTGGCGATGCGGAACTGCTCGATCAGGGTGCCGTCGCGCGACAGCGACTTCACGGCCTGGTTCAGCTTGACGGTGCCCGACTGGATACGGCCGGTCAGCACGCGACCCAGATAGGGGTCGGCTTCCAGGGTGGTGGCCAGCATCGAGAACGGCGCTTCCTGGTCATGAGCCGGAGCCGGCACATGCTTCAGGATCAGGTCGAACAGCGCCGACAGATCCTTGCGCGGGCCTTCCAGGCTGTCATCGGCCCAACCGTCGCGGCCGACCGCGAACATGGTGGGGAAGTCCAGCTGGTCGTCGCTGGCGTCCAGAGCGGCGAACAGGTCGAAGACCTCGTCATGCACTTCATGCGGACGGGCGTCGCCACGGTCGACCTTGTTGATCAGCACGATCGGGCGCAGGCCCAGGGCCAGCGCCTTGCCGGTGACGAACTTGGTCTGGGGCATCGGGCCTTCGGCCGCGTCCACCAGCACCACCACGCCGTCAACCATCGACAGGATGCGCTCGACTTCGCCGCCGAAGTCGGCGTGGCCGGGGGTGTCGACGATGTTGATGCGGGTGTCCTTCCACTGCACCGAGGTGCACTTGGCCAGGATGGTGATGCCGCGTTCCTTTTCCAGATCGTTGGAGTCCATGACTCGCTCGGCGACCTGCTGGTTTTGGCGGAAGGTGCCCGACTGGCGAAGCATGGCGTCGACCAAGGTGGTCTTGCCGTGGTCGACGTGGGCGATGATGGCGATATTACGAAGATCCATGGGTTCCAAACCGTTCAGAAAGAAGTCTTGGCGACAAGCTGGGCCAGGTCGGCCTCGGGGCGGGCGCCAAAATGGGAAATGATCTCGGCGGCGGCAATGCCACCCAGACGGGCCGAAGCGGCGAGGCCGCGACCCTGGGTCAATCCGTAGAGGAAGCCAGCGGCATAAAGATCGCCAGCGCCAGTGGTATCCACCACCTGGGAAACCGGCTCGGCGCCACAGACGACGATTTCGTCGCCAGCCACCACCACCGAGCCCTTGTCGCCACGGGTCACCGCGGCAATGCCGCAATGATCCTTCACCTGGCGGAGCGCGGTGTCGAAATCAGTTTGATAAAGCGAGGTCAGTTCGGCCTCGTTGGCGAAGACCACGTCCACATGGTCGGCCAGCAGCTCGATAAACTCGGCCCGGTGACGGTCAACGCAGAAAGGATCGGACAGCGACAGCGCGACCTTGCGGCCCGCCTCATGAGCGATACGCGCCGCCTTGCGGAAAGCTTCCTTGGCCTGCGGCGGATCCCAGAGATAGCCCTCAAGATAAGTCACCTTAGCGTTGGCGATGGTGGTCTCGTCGATATCGTCAGGCCCCAGGGCGACACAGGCGCCCAGATAGGTCTGCATGGTGCGCTGGGCATCCGGAGTCACCAGGATCAGACAGCGGGCGGTGGCTGCACCTTCGGTCGCGGCGGGGGTGTCGAACATCACGCCCAGCGACCGCAGATCATGGCGGAACACCGCGCCCAGCTGGTCATCCTTGACCTTGCCGACATAAGCGCCCTTGCCGCCCAGGCCGGCCAGACCGGCGATGGAATTGGCCACCGAGCCGCCCGAACATTCAATGCCGGGGCCCATCTGGGCATAAATCTGCTCGGCCTGATCAGGGTTGATCAGGGTCATCACGCCTTTGGTCAATCCGAGCGCCGCCAGCTTGGCGTCGTCGGCATGAGACAGCACGTCTACGATGGCGTTGCCGATACCGACAACGTCGAAGGCGCAATCCGCCATTCAATCCTCCTGGGATACGATGCGGCGCAGTATAGCCAGGACGAAGCCCGGAACAAGCTTTTCCGAGTCTTTATGCTTTAGAACCCGCTTGAACTGATGGGCGAAACCGGCTGAACAGGCGAAAGGGGCGGCCGCGAAGGCCGCCCCCTCTCACCCACAGGGCCTGCGCTTAATTGACGCGGATATTCTTGAACTGCCAGGGATCGTCAGTGTCGATATCCTCGGGGAACAGCAGGCCGCGATCGGTCAGCGGGGTCCAGTCGGTATAAGCCCCGACCACCGGCCCCAGATACGGAGCCGCCAGTTCCAGAATCCGCTCGAAGTCCAATTCCTCGGGCTCGACAATGCCGCGATCCGGGTTTTCCATGCCCCAGATCACGCCGGCCAGAACCGAGACGGTCACCTGCAGGCTGGTGGCGTTGTTATGCGGGCAGAGCTCGCGGGCCTCGCCCACCGACAGCTGCGAACCGTACCAGTAAGCGCCCTTGGCATGACCGGCCAGCAGCACGCCCAACTCGTCGATGCCCGAGGTGATCTCGTCCATCATCAGGCGCTTGTTGTCCTGAGCCTTCCAGTTCTTGCCGGCCAGCTCATGCACCGACTTCACCGCATCGTCGGACGGGTGATAGGCATAGTGGCAGGTGGGGCGGAAGCGGACCTTGCCGCCCTGATCCTTGACCGAGAAATATTCCGAGATGGAAATCGCCTCGCCATGGGTGATCAGGAAGCCGTGGAACGGGCCTTCGTTCGGGGTCCAGGTGCGCACGCGGGTGCTGGCGCCCGGACGCATCAGATAGATGGCGGCATCGCAGCCGAATTCGTGGCGGCGGCCATCGGGCGGCAGAGCCTTTTCATGGCTGCCCCAGCCCAGCTCGGCCGGCTGACAGCCTTCGCCGATGAAGCCGTCGATCGACCAGGTGTTGACGAACTCGCCGACCTTCTTGGGAATGTTGGCGACCTGAGTGTCGCGCTCGGCCACATGCACCACCTTGACGCCCAGCTTTTCCATCAGAGCGGCCCAGCCTTCGCGGCTGGTGGGCTTATCGATGTTCAGGCCGGTATCGCGGGCGATGTTCAGCATCGCCTGCTTGACGAAATGCGAGACCAGACCGGGATTGGCGCCATGGGTGATGACGGCGGTGGGGCCATGCTCGTGGCCTTCGCGCAGCTTCATCGCCTGTTCGCGCAAGGCATAGTTGGAGCGCAGGCTGGGCGACAGCGAGGTGTCGGTGTAACCGCCCAGCCAGGGCTCGATGCAGGTATCGAGATAAAGGGCTCCGACATCACGGCAGAATTCGATCAGCGACAGCGACGCCACATCGACCGACAGATTGACCAGGAAGTCGCCGGCGCCCACCTCGGACTTCAGCACATCCAGATAGTTTTCGCGGGTCAGAGGCAGTTTGACGAAGCGGATGCCGTATTCCTCGGCCACCTCGCGGCCACGGTCCTCGGCGGTGATGATGGTGATCTTGGACGCGTCCAGATCGATATGGCGCAAGATCAGCGGCAAGACCCCCTGGCCGATGCTGCCGAAGCCGACCATCACCAGTCGACCCTTGAACCTCACATGCTTCGTCATTTTAGATGTACCCCTCTGAAGCGAAACCAATCGTGGTTACCCCCAATCAGATTTACGATTGAACCTTGATCAACACTGCTCTGTTACCCGACACGGCCCGATAGCTCAAGCCGCTTTCACGATGACGCCGCCATAGCCCGGGGTCGCCAGCAAGGGCTGGTCCCGAACCTCGATCAGGCAGGCTTCCTCAAACCCATTGAAACCCGTACGTAAACAGCCGCCATAAGCGCCCAGCTGACCGATCTCGATCCAGTCGCCTTCGCGCACATCCGCCGGCAGCATGAACGGCCCGCGCATACGGTCCGCCGAATCGCAGGTGGGGCCGAACAGCTCGAACGGACGCAGCTCTTCCGAGCCGACGCCGCCACCGTCGCGGATCAGCCGCACCGGAAAGCGGAAACCGATCGCCGCCCCGGCATCCGACAGCGAACCATAGACGCCGTCATTGACGAACAAAGCCCCCAACTCGCCGGTCGCCCGCTCGCGCCGCGCCGTCACCCGCACCACCAGCGACTGGCCCGGGGCCACCAGGGCCCGGCCCGGCTCGCACATCAGCCGGCACTGGCCGCCCAGACCCAGCCGAGCGAAGCCACGGCGGATGGCATCCATGAAATCATCCAGCGGAGGCGGCACCATGTCGGGATAGCTGACGGGAAAACCGCCGCCCACATCCAACATATCCACCGGCACCCCGGCATCCGAGATCACCCGCCCGGCCAGACCGATGGCGCGCTCATAGGCCAAGGGATCCAGACACTGCGATCCCACATGGAAGCACAGACCGACCCGCAAAGCAACTTTTCGGCAGAGACGCAGGATTTCCGAAGCCTCGGCAGGGCCTGCACCGAACTTTCCAGAGAGATCATAGACAGCCCCACCCTTGGGCAGAGCCAGCCGCACCACCAGCCCCAGATCGCGGGCGCCGTTGGTTTCTTCCAGAATCTTGTCCAGCTCGTCCAGGCTGTCGAGCACATAGTCGCGCACGCCCAGGCCATAAGCCTCGCGGATCGCCGGGCGAGACTTGATGGGATGCATGAAATGGATCTGGGCGTCGGGGAACAGTCCATGCACCAGCCGCACCTCGTTCAGCGAGGCGGCGTCGAAATGGCGCACGCCGCCATCCCACAAAGCCTTCAGCACCGCCGGCTCGGGATTGCACTTGACGGCATAGAGCACGTCGCCGGGGAACAGGCCGGTGAAGCGGCGGGCGGCGGCCCGCAGCACCGCCGGGCGCAGGCAATGCAGCGGCTCGTCGGGACGCAGCGACATCACCGCCTCGGTCACCGCCGGCAGGCCGCCATGGGGGCGCGACAAAGAAGACCGGCGCAGCGGGATCACAGCGCGATGGGACCGAAAATGCGTCATGGGACCATCCTCCCCTCGGGAAGACCCGGCTCGCATCAACGGCAGCCGGACATTACACAAACCCTTGCGGCCCCCGTCAGGAAGCCACAGCGAAAAACCGAAAGCCCAAAGGCAGGCGCTGGGACGAGCGCCTTACGGACTTCGAAACAGGGTCGTGGAGGAGAGGAGAGCCCACTCGCCACGTGCCAGAAGAACAACCATGTCCACCTCCCTTTCGGGGACCGGCCCTTAAGGTGACCGGAGACCAAAAAGGACGCGTTACCGTCGTTGCTTGGGTTCCACTGCGGAACTATCGGCACGTGCGTGTGCGTCTTGGGGTCCGTATATACGCCGAAACTTTGTCAATGCAATGGCAAATGACCGGCGTTAACACATTGTCATATTGGCATCATGTCTCAGGACAACAAGCCCAGCATTTGCCAGGCCAGACTGGCCGCCGCCAGACTGGTCACCTCGGCGACGTCATAGGCCGGCGCCACCTCGACCACATCCATGCCGACGATCTTCAGGCCTTGCAGCCGCTTCAGGATCGCCATCATCTGCCAGGAAAACAGTCCGCCCACCTCGGGCGTGCCGGTGCCCGGCGCCTGGGTCGCGTCCAGGGCGTCGATATCGATGGACAGATAGCTCTGACCATCGCCCACCTTCTGGCGGATCAGCTCGGCGACGGCGGCGGGGGTGCTTTCATGCACATCCTCGGCGGACAGAATGGTCACGCCCTTGCTGACCGTCCAATCCCAGACATCCTTGGGCATCGGCGAGCGGATACCGATCTGGATCATCCGTTTGGGGTCCACCAGACCTTCGTTGATGGCGTGATAGAACACCGAACCATGACCATAGACCTGACCGAAATTGTCGGGCCAGGTATCGATATGGGCGTCGAAATGGATCAACCCCACCGGGCCGGTACGCTTCACCAAGGCGCGGAGCAGCGGCAGGGTGACGGTATGTTCGCCGCCGAAGGACAGCAGCGGCTTGTCCAGCTTGGCGGCCTGTTCCTCGATCAGCTTCAGGCTGCCCAGGATATCGCCCAGGGCGATGTCGAAATCACCGATATCGGCGATCGGCAGCTTGGCGGGATCGCGCCAGCCCATGGCCGGATTCTCGCCGTCGGTCAGCATGCGGCTGGCATGGCGGATCGCCAGCGGGGCAAAGCGCGCCCCCGGTCGGTTGGTCACCCCGATATCCAGCGGAATCCCCGCCACCAGCGCCTTGGCCTCGGCCGCAGACGCAGAAGCGCCCAGGAAGGTGGCGGGAACGGCGAAGGTCGGGGTATGCATGCTGGACATCCTGGCTGGAGGAAAATCTGTGATCCCAGATGGAACCACAGACTCCCCCTACAGCGCAAGTCACAGCTTTTTTAAGGAAATGAGCCCGCCTTTAATGACCGTCATGGCCGGACTTGACCCGGTGATGATGGACAAAGACTCCTTCAGTCGCTTTCTAAGGCTTCTTGGCCTTGTCCAGGGCTTCCATCACCAGTTCCGGCGTCAAAAGCTCGGGCAGGGCGATGCCGTCCGGCGCACCGGGGCCATAGACGGCGTTGAAGGGAATGCCATAGCGCCCGAAGCTGGCCAGATAGGCGGCGATATTATCGTCAGGCCGGGTCCAGTCGGCTTCCATCGCCACCACGTCGGGCTGGGTCAGCCGCTCGGCCACCGGACTGCGATAGGTCACGGTGGCTTTGTTAACTTGGCAGGTGATGCACCAGTCGGCGGTAACATCGACGAACACCAGCTTGCCGTCGGCCACATCCTTGGCGATGGCATCGCGGTCGAAGGGTTGCCACAGGCTCTTCAGGTGCTCCGGCACCGCCGTCGCCGGCTTGGGCAGCGCCATCAGCGACACCGCCAACGCCCCCAGACTGAACAGCACCACCAGCACCGCCCGCGCCCGCACGCCGATGAAGCGGCTGGAGCCCAAGGCCAGCAGTAATCCGCCCATGAGGGCGCCGACGGTCAGCGAAGCTTTTTCGCCGGCTTCGGCAGACAACACCACCAGCAGCCAAGCGCCGGTCAGCAGCAGCACCGCCCCCAGTAGGCGGCGCAGCACCAGCATCCATTTACCGGGCTTGGGCAGCATCCGCGCCAGATCGGGCCAAGCCGCCACCGCCAGATAAGGCAGCGCCATGCCAAGGCCCAGAGCCAGGAAGATCACCAGGATCTCGAACAGGCCGCGCGACAAAGCGAAGCCCACCGCCGTCCCCAGAAACGGAGCCGAGCAAGGGGTGGCCAGCAGGGTGGCGAACATGCCGGTCAGGAAATGTCCGGCCATGCCATGAGCATCGCCCTTCAGCCCCAGATTGCTGGCCCATTGCGGCAAGGGAATTTCGAACAGCCCCAGTAGATTGGCAGCGAACAGCGTCACCACTACCACCATGGTCGCCAGGAACAGCGGCTGCTGGAACTGCACGCCCCAACCCACGGCAAGGCCCAGCAATTTCAGGGTTCCGGCGATCACCGCCAGCAGCAGGAACGAGGTCACGATGCCTGCCGCCGAAGCCACGAAGCCGGCGCGAATGGTCTGGCGTTCGGCCCCGGCATGGCCGATCAGGCTCAACACCTTGATGGACAGCACCGGCAATACGCAGGGCATCAGATTCAGCAGCAAGCCGCCCAGCAACGCCACCCCCAGCATGGAAACCAAGGCCCCCAACCGCAAACCCACCTGGGGCGGAGCCACATCGGCAACGATCTCGGTGCCGCGGTCGCCATCGACCATGGTCAGGGTCACCGGCTTGTCGGTGAGGGAGCCCTCACCGGTTTTCGGCACCGGCGTCAGATGGAACACCACCCGCTTGCCGCCCTGTTCCTTGCGGATCTTGGGATGGCTGAACTGCATCTGGTCGCTGCGCTCGACGAACAGGTCGGGATCGGTCAGCGGCGGATTGGCCTCGAACACCACCTTCAGCTGACCGTCGCTGGTGGCTTCCGTCTGCACCAGCTTCAGGCCGCGGGAATAGGGATCGCCCGGCACCTTGGCGAGATAACGCCCGATCAGATGGGCATGCTCGCTGGGCTGAGCAGCACCCGTCGGCAGGGACAGCGCCAAATCCACATGCTGGGGCACGCAGATGACGTCGCAGACCAGATAATCGACCGCCGCCCGGATCGTCAGCGGCTGGTTGGCGTCGTTCAGCAGGGCGATGATGGGCAGGACCACCTCGTCCTTATAGCCCATGGTCTCAAGGCCCGAGACGGCGAAGCGGTGCGGCCCCGGCCAGGAGATCACCACGTCGTTGAGATTGTCCGAACCCTTCCAATCGATGGCCGGGGGATAGCCGGCATCGCCGGGCGAACGCCAATAAATCTTCCAGCCCGGCTTCAGCTTGAAGACCAGCCCCAATTGCACCCGCCCCTGATCACCGACGGCATTGACTGCCGAGACCAGCCCAACCTCGCCTTGCTCGTTCTCGGCCCAGGCGGTGGGAGTCGGAACCTTTGGCGCAGGCGCTGCGGCAAAAGCCGGGAACCCGACGGTCAAAAGAAGTAGGAAAGCGAGAAAGCGCGGCAGAAAGCCCTTGGGCAGCGACATCTTGTCATCCGGTTTGGCGATTAGGTTCATGCTTTGCCCAGCTTGCCCCCCTGCTGTCAATCTCTCTCATGGGGGCAGGGCGGCTTCATCTCGATATCTTCATCCCAGGAAGTCGCTTGAGCGAAAGCCTTCCCGCAGCAACAGACGTCAAAATGGTCAAGATAACATCCTCCATAAACCAGGAGGTTCTTCATGCCCAACACCGTTCATAACGGCCAAGCCGATCCGATGTCCTTGACCCTGCATGGCGTGGCAGCCCCTGTTGCCTTGCCTGGAAACGGCAACGTCGCAGTCAATGCCCCGATTGACCGCATCGCCTATCACGGCCTGACCTACACCCGGGTCGGCGACTGGGTTGTCGCCGACAATGTGGCCCTGACGGCCACCTATCCCGGCGGCCAAAACATCAATCTCAGGACACCGCAGGGATTCGAAGTCGTGTACCACTATCAGGGTCCGTAAGGTTCCCGGGCAGCGATGGCCGTCTCTTAGCAGACGGTCATTGCTGCAGTTTGCCCCAAGACCGCCTCTTGCGTTCGCTTTTGTCAGGGCATATTTCATATCCATGGACAAGAGATTCAACTCCGAAGGCTATCTGGCGGGGCAAATGCTGATCGCCATGCCGCAAATGCAAGACCCGCGTTTCGCGCGGACGGTGGTCTATGTCTGCGCCCATACGGCGGAAGGGGCCATGGGGCTGGTGGTCAACCGGCTGTTCGACGCCTTGTCCTTTCCCGACCTTTTGCAGCAGCTGGACATCACCCCCACCATCGCTTGCGATCCCATTCGCGTGCATTTCGGCGGGCCGGTGGAATCCGGACGCGGCTTCGTGCTGCATAGTGGCGACTATTGCCTCGACACTACCTTGATGGTGGACAAGGATGTCGGCCTGACCGCCACCGTCGATGTGCTGAAGGCCATCGCCCATGGCGAAGGCCCGTCCCGCAGCCTGCTGGCGCTGGGCTATTCCGGCTGGAGTGCCGGGCAGCTGGACAGCGAAATCCTGGAGAACTCCTGGCTGAACGTGCCGGCCGATCCCGATCTGCTGTTCGGCACCGAGTTGGATCGCAAATGGGAACGCGCCCTGGCCAAGCTGGGAGCTAATCCGCTGCTGCTGTCCACCGACGCCGGGCATGCCTGATTTACAAGGGCGGGCGACCGCGCCTATCCTGCCGTCAATCCCTATCTTTCTTTCGGTTCGATCATGACCCAAGCCCGCAAAGCCGTCGTCCTGCTGTCCGGCGGCCTCGATTCCGCCACCTGCCTTGCCATCGCCAAGAATGAGGGCTTCACGCCGCTGGCGCTGTCCTTTCGCTATGGTCAGCGCCATAGCGTCGAGTTGGAGGCCGCCCGCCGGGTCGCCAAGGCCATGGGCGCCGCCCGCCATTCCATCGCCGAGATCGACCTGCGGGCTTTCGGCGGCTCGGCTCTGACCGACGACATCGCCGTGCCCAAGGACCGCGTCGAAGCCGAGATGGAAGCCGATGGCATTCCCATCACCTATGTGCCGGCCCGCAACACCATCTTTTTGTCCTATGCCCTCGCCTTGGCCGAGGTCGAGCAGGCCCAGGACATCTATATCGGCGTCAATGCCGTGGACTATAGCGGCTATCCCGATTGCCGCCCCGACTTCATCGCCGCCTTCCAGGCCATGGCCAATCTGGCCACCAAGGCCGCCGTGGCCGATGGCCGCAAGCTGACCGTGCATACGCCGCTGATCGACCTGACCAAGGCCGAGATCATCAGGACCGGCCTGAAGCTGGGCGTCGATTACGGCCTGACCATCACCTGCTATGATCCGACGCCGGAAGGCCATGCCTGCGGCCGCTGCGATTCCTGCCACCTGCGCCTGAAGGGCTTTGCCGAAGCCGGCATCGCCGACCCGGCTCCTTACGTCTATCGGCCTTAATCTATGAGACAGGCGGCGGGAACCCTCAACATCGCCACCCATGGCCGGGGCCTGGTGGAAATCACCCACGAGGTCCGCCGCTGGGTGTCCGATCAGGGCATGCAGACCGGCCTGCTGACCCTGTTCCTGCGTCATACCTCGGCCAGCCTGGTGATTCAGGAAAACGCCGACCCCAATGTGCAGGCCGATCTGGAAAGCTTCTTCGACCGCCTCGCCCCCGAGGACGAGCGGCTTTATCGCCATACCGAGGAAGGCCCCGACGATATGCCGGCCCATATCAAGGCGGCCCTGACCAATGTTCAGCTGTCCATCCCGGTGATGAACGGCCAGACGGTTCTGGGGACTTGGCAGGGCATCTATCTTTTCGAACATCGCCGGGCGGCACATCACCGCAGTCTGGCGCTGCATCTGCTGGGCGAATGAGCCCGGAACGGCAACTCGAAATACTGCTGGCCGAGGCGCGTGCCTGCCGCCATTGCACCGATCTGCCGCTGGGCCCCCGCCCGGTCTTGAGGGCCAGTCTGACCTCGCGCCTGCTGATCATCGGCCAGGCCCCCGGCACCAAGGTGCATGAGACCGGCATCCCCTGGAACGACCGCTCGGGCCAGCGGTTGCGCGACTGGCTGCAGATGACGCCGGAAGATTTCTATGATGAAACCCGCATCGCCATCATTCCCACCGGGCTTTGCTATCCGGGTCGCGACCCCAAGGGCGGCGACCTGCCGCCCCGGCCGGACTGCGCGCCGCTCTGGCATCCCCGGTTGATCCCCGCCCTGCCCGCCATCCGCCTGACCCTGCTGGTCGGCAGCTATGCCCAGGCCGTGCATCTGGGAAAGCGGCGCAAGGCCAGCATGACCGAGACGGTCAGGTCCTGGCGCGACTATGGCGACATGCTGCCGCTGCCCCATCCCAGCTGGCGCACCACCGGCTGGGAGAAAGCCAATCCCTGGTTCGCGGACCAGCTTCTGCCCGACCTGCGGTGCAGGCTGGCGCTTTTGATGCAGCCCTAAGAGGCAGAGAAAACTCGAAAAAGCTTGCCTCCCATGGCGTCCTCGATATATTGACGCCTTGACACATTCTTGTAGTCCTGCCCAGGAGGTGGGGTTGTAGGGGTGGGCCGTAGGCCCACTTTTTTCTTTTTTGGGGCAAGGTGATCTTCACATCATGAGCATCGAGGACCGGATTTCAGCACTGATCGCGCCGTCGATTGAATCGATGGGCTACGAACTGGTGCGCGTGCTCCTGCAAGGGCAAAAGCGCCAAGTGCTGCAGATCATGGCCGAGCGTGCCGACCGCCAGCCGATGACCGTCGAGGACTGCGCTGAAATCAGCCGGTCCATCTCGGCCGTGCTGGATGTGGAAGACCCGATCCCCAGCGCCTACTCCCTGGAAGTCAGCTCGCCCGGCATCGACCGGCCGCTGACCAGGATCAAGGATTACGAACGGTTCTCCGGCCTTGAAGTCAAGGTCGAGTCCTTGCGTCCCGTTGACGGTCGCAAGCGATTCCGCGGCATGCTGAAAGGCCTGGATGAATCCGACAACGTCCGTCTGGAGGTCGAGGGGCAAGAGCTTCTGATCCCCTTCACGGACATTCATCGCGCCAAGCTGGTTCTGAACGACGAATTGATCGCCGCCGCCCAGCTTGAGCAGGACATTTAGGCCCGATACGGAACTCGAGACCCGGACCATGGAACGAACCGCAGCACTGCCCCGCCCCGAACTCCTTCAGGTCGCCGACACCGTCGCCCGCGAGAAGAACATCGACCGCGACGAAGTCCTGGAGGCCATGGAACAGGCCATCCAGAAGGCTGGCCGTTCGAAGTACGGTCACGAGCATGACATCCGCGCCCATATCGACCGCAAGACCGGCGAGATCCAGCTGGCCCGCTATATGGAAGTGGTCGAGCTGATCGAGAACGACGCCACCCAGATGACGGTCTCGCAGGCCAAGCGCAAGAAGCCCGACGCCGTCGTCGGCGACTTCGTCATCGATCCGCTGCCGCCCATCGATTTCGGCCGCATCGGCGCCCAGACCGCCAAGCAGGTGATCGTGCAGAAGGTGCGCGACGCCGAGCGCAAGCGTCAGTACGAAGAGTTCAAGGACCGCTCGGGCGAGATCGTCAACGGTCTGGTCAAGCGCGTCGAGTTCGGCAACGTCGTTGTCGATCTGGGCCGCGCCGAGGCGCTGCTGCGCCGCGACGAGCTGATCCCCCGCGAAGCCTTCCGCACCGGCGACCGTGTGCGCGCTTATATCTTCGACGTGCGCGAAGAGCAGCGCGGCCCGCAGATTTTCCTGTCGCGCACCCATCCGCAGTTCATGGCCAAGCTGTTCGCTCAGGAAGTGCCGGAAATCTATGACGGCATCATCGAGATCAAGGCCGTGGCCCGTGACCCCGGCTCGCGCGCCAAGATCGCCGTGATCAGCCGAGATTCCGGCATCGACCCGGTCGGCGCCTGCGTCGGCATGCGCGGCAGCCGCGTCCAGGCCGTGGTCGCCGAGCTGCAGGGTGAGAAGATCGACATTATTCCCTGGTCGCCCGAACCCGCCACCTTCATCGTCAACGCCCTGGCTCCGGCCGAGGTCGCCAAGGTGGTGCTGGACGAGGAAGCCAACCGCATCGAAGTGGTGGTGCCCGACGACCAGCTGAGCCTGGCCATCGGCCGTCGCGGCCAGAACGTGCGTCTGGCGTCGCAGCTGACCGGCTGGAACATCGACATCGAGACCGAAGCCGCCGAGTCCGAGCGTCGCGTCGAAGAGTTCAAGACCCGTTCGAAGATGTTCATCGACGCCCTGGATGTGGACGATGTGATCGCCCATCTGCTGGTGACCGAAGGCTTCTCTTCCGTCGAGGAAGTGGCTTACGTTCCCACCGAGGATCTGGCCGATATCGAAGGCTTCGACGAATCGGTGGCCGAAGAGCTGCAGCAGCGCGCCCGCACCTTCCTGGAAGAGCAGGATGTCCGCAATGCCGAGCGTTCCAAGGAACTGGGCATGTCGGAAGAGCTGTCGGCCATCGAGGGCCTGTCTTCCGGCGGTCTGGTCAAGCTGGGCGAGAACGGGGTCAAGACCCTGGACGATCTGGCCGATCTGGCCGGTGACGAGCTGATCGAGATTCTGGGCAAGGACTCCATGACCCTGGATCAGGCCAACGAGATCATCATGGCCGCCCGCGCTCATTGGTTCAACGAAGGGGAACAGGCCTGAGCCCGGTCGACCCTACGGAAAACGGGTCCGATTTCGAAGAGGCCGGGGAGCCGATCCCCGAGCAGGACGAGACCGGACCCAGCCGCCGCTGCATCGCCAGCGGCGAGGTCCGGCCCGCCGAGGGCATGCTGCGCTTCGTCGCCGGACCCGATGGAAATGTGGTTCCCGATCTGGCGGCGCGTCTGCCCGGACGGGGAATCTGGTTGAGTGCCCGGCGGGATATGGTAAATACCGCCGTGGCGAAGAATCTGTTCTCCAAGGCCGCGCGCCGCAAACTGACGGCGCCCGCTGACCTTGGAGACCTGATCGAACGCCTGCTGGCCCGACGTTGCGTTGAGCTGCTGGGTCTGGCCCGTCGGGCCGGACAGGCGATCGTCGGGTTCGAAAAGGTCAAGGCCGAGCTGAAATCCAAGCGCGGCGCCGTTCTTCTGGCGGCCTCTGACGGGGCTGCCGACGGGCGGGACAAAATCAGGGCCCTGGCCCCGGCGCTGCCTCTGATCGAGGTCTTCAGCGCCGCGGAACTGGGCGCCGCCTTTGGACGGGACCATTCCGTCCATGTTCTCCTGCTGCCTGGAAAGTTGGCGGAGAGCGTCCGTATCGAAGCCGCCAGGCTGTCGGGATTCCGGCAGACTGACGGCGTTGAATGATTTTTGAGGGCGCGGGCCGAAAGCCCGCAGGTAGCGAGAGTAAAGTCAACCGATGACCGAGAACGACAACGACCGGAAGGCGCCGCTGAAGCTGTCCCCGGGCAAGCTCGAACTGAAGAAGACCGTGGAGACCGGACAGGTCCGCCAGAGCTTCTCGCATGGCCGCTCCAAAGTGGTGACCGTCGAAGTGCGCAAGAAGCGCACCTTCGCCGCCGGCGCCGGTGGAGCCCTGCATGAAGTGAAGGACGGCCCCAATCTGGGCGAGGCCATTGCCGAACAGGCCGCCACGCCCGAACCGGCGCCGGCTCCCCAACCCGCTGCGCCCGCCGCTCCGTCTCCGGCTCCGGCTCCCGCCGCACCACAGGCCGCCGGCCATCCCGACCTCACCACTGGCGAAAAGGCCGCCCGCGTGCATGCTCTGCAGGCCGCGCTGAAGGCCGAGGAAGAATCCCGCCGCCGCGCCGAGGAAGACGCCGCCCGCCGCGCCATCGAGGATGCCGAGCGCAAGCAGCGCGAGGAAGAAGAGGCCGCCCGCCGCGCCGCCGAGCCTCAGCCGGAACCCGAGCCCGAACCGGCAGCCGCGCCTCAGCCCGTGGCCGCCGCTCCGGCTGCCCCTGTTGCCCCGGCCCCGGCCCCTGCCGCTGCTCCGGCCAAGCCCGCCGCTGCCGCCGCTCCGGCGGCCCCTGGCGCTGCCGCCCCGGCTGCTGCTGCCGGCGAGGACGAGGACGAAGAAGACCGCGCCGCCAAGCGTCCGGGCACCCCGGTTCGCCCGGCTCCGCACAAGCCGGCTCCGGTGGCCAAGCGCAATGAACCCCGCCGCCGTGAAGGCAAGCTGACCATCACCGCCGCATTGACCGACGATGATCGTGGTCAGCGCGGCCGTTCTCTGGCTTCGGTGAAGCGCGCCCGTGAGCGCGAACGCCTGAAGCAGATGCAGAAGTCTTCCGAAAAGGTTATCCGCGACGTGATCATCCCCGAAACCATTTCGGTTCAAGAACTGGCCAATCGTATGGCCGTGCGCGGCGCTGACGTGATCAAGTGCCTGATGCGCTCGGGCGTGATGGCCACCATCAATCAGGTGATCGACGCCGACACCGCCGAGCTGGTGGTGTCCGAGTTCGGCCATAACGTCAAGCGCGTTGCCGACTCCGACGTGCTGATCGGTCTGACCGGCGAAAGCGATACCGACGAGGCGCTGGAATCCCGTCCGCCGGTGGTCACCGTCATGGGTCACGTCGATCATGGCAAGACCTCGCTGCTGGATGCTCTGCGCGCCACCGACGTGGTGTCGGGCGAAGCCGGCGGCATCACCCAGCATATCGGCGCTTATCAGGTGCGTCTGGCTTCGGGCTCTAAGATCACCTTCATCGACACTCCTGGCCACGAAGCCTTCACCGCCATGCGCGCCCGCGGCGCCAAGGTGACGGATATCGTCGTGCTGGTGGTGGCCGCCGATGACGGCATCATGCCGCAGACGGTCGAAGCCATCCGCCATGCCAAGGCCGCCGGCGTGCCGATCATCGTCGCCATCAACAAGATCGACAAGCCGGGCGCCACGCCTGAGCGCGTCCGTCAGGAACTGCTGCAGCATGAGCTGGTGACCGAAGAGCTGGGCGGCGACGTCCTGGCGGTGGAAGTCTCGGCCAAGAAGCGCATGAACCTAGAAAAGCTGGAGGAAGCCATCCTCCTGCAGGCCGAACTGCTGGACCTGAAGGCCAACCCGAACCGCGCCGCCCAAGGCGTGGTGATCGAGGCCAAGATGGAACGCGGCCGTGGTTCTGTGGCCACCGTGCTGGTGCAGAAGGGTACCCTGAAGGTCGGTGACGTGTTCGTCGCCGGTTCCGAATGGGGCCGTGTCCGCGCCCTGGTCGATGACCATGGCAACAAGGTCGAGGAAGCCGGCCCGGCCACTCCGGTCGAAGTGCTGGGTCTGCAGGGCAATCCTGCCGCCGGCGACGATTTCGTCACCGTCGAGGACGAAGCCCGCGCTCGCGAAGTCGCCGGCTATCGCCAGCGCAAGGATCGCGACGCCAAGGCTGCCGCCGGCGCCCGTGGCACCCTGGAACAGATGTTCTCGCGCATCGCCGCCGGCGAAGCCAAGGAACTGCCGGTGGTCATCAAGGGCGACGTGCAGGGTTCGGTCGAAGCCATCGTCTCCACCCTGGAGAAGATGGGCACCGACGCCGTCAAGGTCCGCGTGCTGCATGCCGCCGTGGGTGGCATCAACGAGTCCGACGTCACCCTGGCCAAGGCCTCCGACGCCCTGGTGATCGGCTTCAACGTCCGCGCCAACCCGCAGGCCCGCGACATGGCTCGCCGCGACATCGTCGATATCCGCTATTACAGCATCATCTACGATGTGGCGGACGATCTGCGTAAGGCTCTGACCGGCATGCTG
>Ga0310915_10000101_pt1 | contig 40825 bp, 56 predicted proteins | sample GREbulkMGAN111_FD_202508 | JGI IMG/M metagenome (GOLD analysis project Ga0310915, IMG submission 202508) | Lab enrichment of tropical soil microbial communities from Luquillo Experimental Forest, Puerto Rico - GRE.bulkMG.AN111 | ecosystem: Environmental > Terrestrial > Soil > Tropical forest >...
TTCCAGCACGCTGACGGCGAGTCGCACCGGGTCACCGTGACCACCACCCAGACGCTGGTCCTGGAGCCCCTGCCCGGCTAGGCTCGTCCCTGTCGCCGGCCCGCGTGGACCCCCTTTGTTCCCACTCAGGCGCACGCGCGGGCCGCCGGTTCCGATACCACCCGGCGTGAGGCGGAGGCGGGCCGCCCGGCAGGCGGTGGTGACGGTGCTGATGTGGGACTGGCTCAAGCGCGAGCAGCATGCCGGGCTGACCGGCCGGGACGTCTGGCTGCGCTCGGGGCTGCGCGAGCAGCGCGCCCGCCGGGCGCTGTGCGACCTGCTGGCCGACGGGCACGCCGAGCGGTACCGGCGCGGGTCCGCCGAGGCGATGGGCCGGTACTACTGGCGCCTGTCCGAGGCCGGGCTGAGCGAGGTCGGCCCGCGGTGAGGGCCGGCGACACGCTGCTGGCCCGGGTGTCCGCGCACCGCCGCGGCGCGCTGCTGGAGCAGGGCGCGGTGACCGCCCGGTTCACCGGCCCGGGCGGCGGCCCGGACCGTGTCGCGGAGCTGGCCTGGGACCCGGCCCAGCTGCGCTGGCTGGCCGAGGTGGGCACGGACGGCTGGGAGCCGGGGGAGTGGGCGATGGCGGTCCGGGCGACTGCGCCCGGCGCGAGCGGCCAGCTGGCCGAGCCGGTCCGGTTCACCCTCGCCCCGTGAGAAGTTCATCCGCGCGCGACCTTGACGTTACCTGAGGGGCCGGGGGTAGCCTGGCCGGGCAGGGCCCAGGAGAGGCACGCCGCCGGCGGAGGCGGGCTCCCGGGTCAGGCCTCCGCCCGTTTTGACCGGGCAGGGAGGCCTTTTTTCGTGTACCAGCAGAAATGCCGTCACCCCGGCGCACTGGTGGGTACTCTGCCGGGGGACGGCCCTCGCTCATGCGGGCGCCGCCTCACCCGGCAGCCCGGTGCCGCATGGCAGGTCCAGTGTGCCTTACGACGCGGCGTCCTACAACATGCTGGCCGTGTCGTGGCCGGCGCTGGGCGCCCGCCCGGTGACCCTCGGCGGCACCGCGGTGCCGTTCTCCGAGGCGGTCCGGACCGCCTCGGTGCTGGCGGTCAGCCGGACCAGCGCCATCGCCCCGGTGCTGCGCTCCATGCGCTCGGGCCTGGACGGCTGCGACTACTTCTCCGCCGCCGGCCCGTACCTGGCCGCCGCCCGGTCGGCTCCGCTAACCGGCCGGTCCGGGGCAGCCGGGCGGCACGTCACCAAGAACGCGTTCCTGGCCGCCATCGCGGCCCAGCTGGAGGCGGCCTACTCCGCCGAGCTGGGCGCCGCGGTGTCCGCGCTGGCCGGGGACGAGCGGTACGCGGCGGCCATCGCCCGCGAGGCGGTGACGCTGCGCGAGCGCGCGCACGCGGCCGGGATCAGGTCCACGGTACGGGCCGCCGTATCCCGTGCGGTGGCCGCGTGCGCCGCCCGGGCCGCCGAGTTCACCTGCAGCGCGGTGACCGCCTGCGGCACCGGGGCCTGCCGGTTCGCCCAGGGGCCCTACCGTACGATAACGACGCCGGCCGGGCCGGGCCGGATCGCCCGCCCGGCCAACCACGTGGCCGCCGGGACCGGGTTCTCCGAGGCCCAGGCCGCCGCCGAGCTGGCCGGCGCCTGGCCGTGGCGGTCCGGGGTGCCGGTGACCGACTGCGCGGGGCGGGGGGCGGCCTGAGCGGTGACGGGAGCGGTGGCGGCGGCCCTGGCGCTGCGATCGGCGCTGGAGCTGGCGGATGAGGACCTGGTCAAGGGGTTCATGCTGCTGACCGAGGAGCAGCGCAACCAGCTGGCGTCCGCGCTGGCGGTGGCGGTGTTCGGGGCCGAGCGGCAGTGGCCCGGCGGCCGGGCGTAGTAACAGGGCATGCCGTCAAAGGTTTGCCCTCGGTGTCTTCTGCCTAAGGATCTTGAAAAGGACTTCAGCAGACATGCCGGAAAGAAGGATGGCCGGTCATCGGCCTGTAAGCCATGTGAGGTTGTCAGGGTTAAGACCTATTCCGACGCTCACCCGGCGAAGGTCGTGGCCCGGGTGAGGCGCTGGGAGGCCGCTAACCCGGGTAAGTCGGCGGAGTACGCGGTGGCTGCGCGTGAGCGTGCCCGGGCAGCTGTCTTCGCTCATTACGGCAAGTCCTGTGCCTGCTGCGGTGCTGTGGAGAACCTGAATATCGATCATGTAGACGGGCGGGGCGCTGAGCATCGGCGGGAGCTGTTCGGCACTGCCAGGAGAGCCGGGTATCCGTTTTACTTCTGGCTGATCCGGCAGGGTTTCCCCGGGGGATTCCAGACGCTTTGCTGGCCGTGCAATAAGAGCAAGGAGACCGGGGAGCGCTGTGTTCTAGATCACGAGGTGCCGCATGGAGCTTCCTGACGCGGCCCTGCTGTCCAGCGCGCAGCGGCTGCGCGCCTCGCTGGCCGTCAAGGCCCTGGGCGACGTCCAGCCGTGGCCGGCCCTGAAGTGGTTCAACTCCGAGCCGTGCGCGCGGCACGCCCCGGTGCTGAACCGGCTGTGCCGGTCCTGCGGCATCGAGCTGCGCGCGCACCAGCGGGTCGGCGCCGCCTGGCTGTACCTGGCCGGCCAGGGGCTGGACGCGGACACGGTCGGCTCGGGCAAGACGGCCACCGTGATCGCCCTGCTGGCGATGCTGAAGGAGCGCGGCGAGCTGGGCTACGACAGCCGGGCGGTGATCGTCTGCCGGGCCAGCGCGGTGTACGACCCGTGGGGGGACCACCTGGCCCGGCTGGTGCCCGGCATCGACTGGATGGTGGCGGCCGGGGACCGCGAGCAGCGGGCGCAGGCGTACATGGGCGGCTGGGAGGTCGCCGTGGTCTCCGACCGGACCTTCGCCCCGGCCATCGGCAAAGAGCGGCAGCGCGACGGCGACGTGGACATGATCCGCCGGTTCCCGGTCGGCACCCTGGTCTATGACGACGTCGACGCGATGCGCAACCACCGGACCCGGATCTACGGCGCGGTCACCCGGCTGGCCGCCGAGCCCGGCTGCACCCGGGTGGCCGGGGTGCACGCCACCCCGCTGCAGAAGCAGCTGCCCGAGCTGTACAGCTTCCTGGTCCCGGTCGGCGGCAAGAGCCGGCTGGGCTCCCGGTCCCGGGTCACCCAGCGGTACGTGACCCGCCGCCCGGTCTGGATCAGGGTGGCCGACCGGCGCGACCAGACCGGCCGCCGGACCGTGCGGAAGAAGATTTACGTCGACGACGGCATGACCTCCAGCCCGGCGCTGGTCCGCGAGTTCCGCGAGGCCATCGCGCCGCTGGTGCTGCGCCGCACCACCTTCGCCGACGTCGAGCTGCCCGAGGTGCAGCACAACCCGGTGCACGTCGAGCTGAGCCAGCGGCAGCGGGAGCGGTACGAGGAGCTGCGCCAGGGCGTGCTGCGGCGGCTGACCGAGTCCGGGGAGCAGGTCACCCAGGCCGAGGCGGGCGCCGCGTTCACCCGCGGCTGGCAAATCTGCTCCGGGCTGGCCGCCCTGGACGGCGTGGCCAGGGACGACTCCGCCAAGCTCGACTGGGTGATGCAGGCGCTGACCGGCGACCTGGCCGAGGAGAAGGTGGTCGTGTTCGTGCACTTCCGGGAGAACGTGGCGGCGCTGGCCGAGCGGCTGAAGGCGGCCGACATCGGGCACGTGCTGTTCTGGAGCCAGCAGACCGACAAGCAGGTCCGGCGCCGCCGGCTGACCCTGTTCCGGGAGGACCCGGCCTACCGGGTGCTGGTCGGCACCACCACCATCGAGGCGTCCCTGAACCTGCAGGCGGCCCGGCACCTGATCGCGGTGGACAGCATCCTGAACCCGGCCCGGATGACCCAGCTGGTCGGCCGGGTGCGCCGGGACGGCTCCCCGTTCGGCATGGTGTTCCTGCACCAGCTGCTGGCGCTGGGCACCCAGGAGGACGCCATCCTCGCGCTGCTGCGCCGCGAGCAGGAGGTCTCCGACGTGGTCTGGGACGAGCGCAGCGACATCCGCTGGGTGCTCACCCCGGCCCGGCTGATGCGGATGGTGGCGTACGGGACCGCCGCGGCGGCGTTATACAGGTGTTACCGCCGGCCGCGTGATCGCGGCGCGCTGAGCGGGTCTGTTCGCGCGTGACGATTCCCGCAGCATGCCGTACACCCGAACCGACATGTTCCTGGCCGCCAAGCGGGCCATCCGGGTGCACCCTGACTGGTCTGACGAGCAGATCGCGGAGTACGTGGGCATCCCCCGCGCCCTCATCCCCGACACCGTTGCCGTGGCTCGCCGGGAGATCGAGACCGCCGGGTGAGGTGTCAGACCCCGAGGTCCGGGCGCGCATCGAGGAGCTGACGGCCGAGATCCTGCCGCAGGCCCGGGCGGAGGCCTACAAGGTCTGGCAGCGGGCGCCGCACGTGCTGGAGCTGGACGAGCTGCACTCCCTGGCGCTGTCCGGCCTGGCCGCGGCGGCGGCCCGGTGGGAGACCTACTGCGTAGTACCTAGCGTGAGAGTACTTACCGCAGACTTGCGCTGGGTTCCCGCAGGGTCTCTGGCCGTCGGGGATGAGCTGATCGGGGTCGACGAGGAGAACCCGTCCCGGGCCAGCCGGTGCTACCGGCGTAGCGTGGTACTAGCCGCGCCCCGGCATGAGCTGCCGTGCGTCCGGCTGACCCTGGAGGACGGTCGTCAGGTTACGACTTCGGAAGATCACCGCTGGCTCGTCTATCGGCGGACTGGAAATTACCGAGCCAGGCGCCTCGACATCCACCAGGATTCGTACCGCTGGATGGAAGCCGGCCTCATCAAGCCTGGGACTGAAATAGCCGCTCCGTTGCGTGTCTGGCCGGAAGAGACGTCCTTTGAGGCGGGCTGGCTGTCCGGCATCTTCGACGGAGAGGGCTGGCTGGTCAAGCATGGCGCCTCGAACACGATGATCGGGTTCTCGCAAAATGACGGGCCGGTCTGGGACAGGGCACTGAAGGTCCTGGCTGACATGGACATCCCGTACCGGGTGTCCCGCCGGGATAATGACGGCTGCAACCGGCTCACCATAGGAGCGCGGTGGGCGTCCATGGAGACAATCGGGCGGCTCAGGCCGTACCGTCTGCTGCCGCGGGCTGACCAGCTCTGGGAGGGCTGGCGCATTGTTCGCGTCGGTAGCCCCAACCGGCTCGCTGTGGTCAAGGCCGAGTTTGTCGGCTGCCAGGAGGTCGTGGCGCTGGAGACGTCCACGGCCACGTACCTGGCTGAGGGCCTGGTCTCGCACAACTGCGCGGAGAAGGGCCACGACCCGACCCGGTACGAGTACTTCCCGGCCTACTGCCTGCGGCGCATGAGGGGCGCCATGCTCGACTGGCTGCGCTCCCAGGACTGGGTGACCCGCAGCGCCCGGACCCGGGCCAAGGCCATCCGGGACGCCGGCCAGGACCAGGGGCTGACCGAGGCGGAGCTGGCCCGGGCCACCGGGCTGACCCCGGCCGAGGTGCGGGAGACCATCGCCGCGGTGTCCTCCCGGCCGGTGTCGCTGGACGCCGAGCCCTACGACGTGGCCGCGGCGGATGACGTGGAGGGCTCCGCGGTGGTCGGCCAGGTGCTGGCCGCCGTGGCCCGGGTGCTGGCCGCGCTGAGCCCGGCCGCCCGGGTCATCGTCGCGCTGCGGTTCTACCACGGGGTGCCGGCGGCCGAGGCCGCCGCGGTGGCGGGCGTAGAAGCTGAGGAGGGGGCCCTGCTGTACGCCGAGGCCATCCTGCGGATACACGACGCTATGCTGAGGGCGGTGGACGGGTGAGCCTGACCGAGGAGGAGCGGGCGGCCGGGGCGGTGTTCCGGCACAGCGCCCAGGAGCGGCTGGACGCGCTGAACCGGGATTCCCCGCCGGGGCTGGCGGTGCTGCCGCTGTGGCGGGTGGTCCGGCACGACTGCCCGGCCCGGGGCGGCGCCAGCACCGGTATCGCGCTTCGCGAGAAGCGCTGGGAGTCGCCGCGCTATCTTGTCATCGGCAGCGAGGCCGTGGAGGCCGGCAACGGCGAGTACGTGCCCGCGCTGGCCACGGAGGTTGCGCGCGGGACGTTCGCGTTCGTGTTCAAAGAAGGGACATGCTCCGGGAGCGGATGCGGGCTGACCGCGCGCAGCCGCCAGGGCCGCCTGGTGCTCGGGGACGATTCCCCCGGGCGTGGCGGACAAGCCCCAGCACATCCTGGAAATACCCGACAGCCTGGGACGTGACGTCGACCGGTACCGGGCCGGCGCCGGCCCGGCGCCGCCGATGGAGGCGTTCATGTCCGACGCCTCCCTGGAGGCCGCCAGCGCGGCCACCGGGCTGGCCGCCGCCCCGGTCCGCGAGGAGAACCTGCGGCCCATCACCGCGGCCGAGGCGGCCCGCCGCGCCACCTTCGACGGAGAGGCCCTGCCCGGCCACCCGGTGCCCCGCCGGGTGCTGCCCGCCCCGTTCCGCCGCCAGCAGATCAGCATCGAGCACCACGGCCGGTCCTGGCAGGACTGCCGCGCCGACCAGGTCGCCGCCGGCGACATCGTGCCCGGCGTCGGCCGGGTGACGGAGAACCGGGCGGTGACCAGATACGAGAGGGTCGCCGGAATCCCGGGCGTAGCAGTAGGCATGAAGAACATCCTCATCGGGGCGGGCGGGATCGAGCAGGCCTTCGAGCCGGGCCAGGCCGTCCGGGCGTTCCGCCGGGCGGGCTAGTGCTCGCCGGCAGCCTGTGCTCGGGCTACGGCGGCCTGGACGACGTGGTCTGCGAGGCGTGGGGCGCGGAGCTGGCCTGGACCGCCGACAACGACCCGGCCGCCTCGGCGGTGCTGGCCGCCCGCTATCCCGGCGTCCCGAACCTGGGCGACATCGCCGTGGTGGACTGGGCAGGCGTAGTACCGGTCGACATCGTGACCGCCGGGTTCCCCTGCACCAACGTGTCGGCGTCCGGCCCGCGGGACGGGCTGCAGCCGGGCAACCGCAGCGGGACCTGGTACCACGTGGTCACCGCGCTGACGGCGCTCCGCCCGGCGCTGGTCGTGATCGAGAACGTGAAGGGACTGCTCAGTGCGAGGGCTCATAGCAGCGTGGAACCCTGCGAGGTGTGTGTGGGAGACCCCCCAGGAAGGGTTCTGCGGGCACTCGGTGCCGTACTTGGCGACCTTTCCTCGCTCGGGTTCGATGCGGAATGGGAGACTGTTCCGGCCGCGGATGCCGGTTGCTGCCACCTCCGTGAGCGGGTATTTGTCGTGGCCTGGCAGGGCGGAGCTTCCCCTGTTCCGCACGCCGACCGCCCAGCTGGCGGTCAACGGCGGCTCGCAGCATCCTGACAAGCGGCGGGCGGGCGGCCACGGGCCGACGCTGGCGGACGAGGTCGAGCACCTGCTGCCGGAGCTGTCGGCACGGACCTGGACGCTGCTGCCCACCCCGGGCGCGCGGGATTACCGGTCCGGCAAGTCCAACCTGATGGAGGCCAACGCCCGGCCGCTGAACGAGGTGGCCGAGAACCTTCCCCGGCAGGCCGGCATCGTCGACTGGGCGCAGTTCGCCCGGGCGGTGCTGCGCTGGCAGCAGGTGATCGGCCGGGCGGTGCCGTACCCGCTGATCCGGGGCCGGGACGACGCCGGGCGGCTGTCGGCGGAGTTCGTGGAGTGGATGATGGGCCTGGAGCACGGCCGGGTCACCGCCGTGCCCGGCCTGACCCACCCGGACAAGCTCAAGGTGCTCGGCAACGGCGTGGTGCCGCAGCAGGGCAGGCTGGCCCTGCGCATCCTGCTGGGCCGCCTCCAGGCCGCCGCGGAGGCGGCCTGATGCCCAGGATCGGAGAGCTGGCTCTTGCCAGCGATGTTGGCATCAAGTCGACCCACAAGGTCTGCTGGCTGGGCTGTGAGGGATGCGGGCGCGAGCGCTGGGTCCTCCTGGAGCGCGGTCAGCCCCGGAGTCGGAGGTGCCGCAGGTGCGTGGCACTCCAGGCCGCTAAGGACACGCCGCGGCGTCAGGTGGCATGTGCGGGTTGCGGCCGGGAGCTGAAATCCGCTTGGTGGAACCAGCGGTTTTGCTCGGATGCGTGCCGGTTCACCAGCTGGGCGCAGGCCAATCGGCCCAGTAAGCGCGCGGCTGACGGGAAGTACCGCCGGGCGAACAAGACGAAGGTAGCCGCGAGGAAGAAGACTTACGCCCAGGCCAACAAGACGCGCCGGAAGGCGAGCTGGCAGGCTCGCTGGGCCAGACGGCGCAGTAATGGCGGCTCGTTTACCATCCGGCAGTGGTTTGAGCTGTGCGCTAAGTACGGCTGGAGGTGCCTGGCCTGCCGGAGGATGGGCGTCAAGCTCACGGTGGATCACGTGGTCCCGGTAAGCCTGGGAGGCTCCAGCGACATCTCGAACATCCAGCCCCTGTGCATGACCTGCAACGTTCGCAAGGGCGTCAAGATTATCGACTATAGGCCGCTGGCGGTGATCCATGTCAACTAGCACGGACCACGGCGGCGCCGTGCTGTCCGCCGTCCTGTTCGGCGACGGCAGCCTGAAGGCGCTGGAGTATGCCCGGGCCCGGCTGGAGCCCGCCCACTTCGAGGACCGCGCCCAGCGGGTCCTGTTCATCCTGGCCTGCCGGTTCGCCGACCAGGCCGGCGGGATCATCAGCCGGGAGGCGGTCGGGGACTACCTGCGGGAGAAGGACCCGGGCACCGCGCTGGCCTACCAGGTGCACTACGACACGCTGGCCGCGGGCTGCCCGTCCGGCCCGGGGTTCAAGCACGCGGTCGCCCAGCTGCTGGAGCTGCGGGCGGCCGAGGGCACCGGGGCCGCGTTCAACCAGGGCATGCAGATCCTGCGGCAGGGCACCCGCGGCGAGCGCGGCGAGGAGATCCGCGGCCATGCCGCGGCCCGGGCGCACGTGCTGGCCGCGCTGGCCGAGGTGGAGCGCGAGTCCGGGCTGGCCGTCACCCCGGAGGGCAACGTGCACCGCGAGGGCGACGAGGTGCTGGAGGCCTACGTCCGGGCCCGCGAGCTGCGGCTGCGCGGTGAGTCGCCGGGCGTGCAGCTGGGCCTGGACGAGCTGGACGAGTACCTGGGCGGGCCGCGCCCGCCTGGCGCGCTGGACCTGGTGGTGTCGTGGACGAGCAGGGGAAAGGCCCAGCCGCTGGACTCCCGGGTGCTGACCCCGGCCGGATTCGTGTCGATGGGCACGCTCCGGGCTGGTGACGAGGTGACCGATCCGGACGGAAGCCGTTCCGTGGTCACCGGGGTTTTCCCGCAGGGGGTCCTGCCTGTTTACCGGCTCACGTTCTCGGACAGGTCCTCGTGCGAGGCATCGGGGGATCATCTCTGGGAGGTGGAACGGTGGCGCGGGTTCGGGGTAACTCCTCCCGGGGGCCGCACGGTCCAGCATTCCCGTCGTGAGCGCGTCACCCTCACCACTGATCAGCTGCAGGAGCATCTTGCTGCCGGTTATAAGCGACGGCCCCGGCTGGTGGCGATGCGCCCGGTTCAGTTCCGCGGGCGCGGACGGCTCCCGCTGGACCCGTACCTTCTGGGCCTCTTGCTGGGTGACGGTTCTTTCACCTCCGGCACGGTGAAGTTCTTCAGCGCGGACCAGGAGCTGGTGGAGGCGGTCCGTGCTGCTTTGCCCGCTTCTGACCGTCTTTCATCCACGCCCGGAACCGGGGGGCGCCTCGACCAGCACCGGGTCATCAAGGCCGAGAGGCGGCGCCCTCATCACCAGCGGTCTGCTACCTGCCAGGCTCTTAGCGGCCTCGGGCTTTACGGGCACCGTGCGCAAGATAAGTTCGTGCCGCCGTCCTACAAGATGGCTGACCCGCTGGCCCGGCTGGCCGTCCTTCAGGGGCTGATGGACACGGATGGCCACAGGAGCCGCGAGCGGGCTGCGGAGTTCGGCTCTGCCTCCCGGCAGCTGCGCGATGACGTGGTGTGGCTTGCCAGGTCGCTGGGCCTTCATGCCACGTGCAGCGAGAAGGACACTGCCAGCGGCAGGCCGTGCTATCGCGCCTTCATCCGGGAGACGGCGGAGACCAGGGTTTTCCGGCTGCCGCGCAAGCTGGACAGGCTGCTGTCCCGGGACAGCCGGACCCTGGTCTCCGTCGAGTATGTGCGGGATGCCGAGTGCCAGTGCATCGCGGTCAGCGCCCCGTCCCGGCTGTACGTGACTGATGACTTCATCCCGACGCACAACACCAGCCTGTGCGTGCAGTTCGCCTGGCACGCCAGCGTGGTGCAGGGCAAGAACGTGGCCTACTTCACCACCGAGACGCTGCGCGACCAGGTCCGGTGCAAGCTGGCCGCCCGGCACTCCCGGCTGCCCCAGTTCGGGCTGCGCGACGGGATCAACGACCTGGACATCCGGGCCGGGCGGCTGGACGAGGGCGGCGAGCGGGCGCTGCAGGCGGTGCTGGCCGACTGGAAGACCGGCGGCTACGGCCGGTGCAACGTCATCCAGCTGCCGGACTACGCCACCGTGGGCTGGATCGACTCGCGGCTGACCGCCATCCGCCGCCGCTACCCGGTCGACCTGGTCATCGTCGACTACCTGCAGCTGCTGGTCCCGGAGCGGGCCAGCCGGGACTCCCGGCTGCACGAGGACCAGTCCGGCATCGTCAAGTCGGCCAAGACCCGGATCGCGGTCAAGCACGAGGTCCCGGTCATCTCGCCGTGGCAGGTCAACCGCACCGGCCGGGCCGGGCTGAAGGTCAACGGCGGCGGGTACGAGCTGGAGGACATGTCGCAGACCTCCGAGGCGGCCAACACCCCGGACCTGATCCTGTCCCTGATCGACCGGGAGGAGGACCACTCCGGGGGCCGCCGGGCGCCGCTGGAGATCGGCGTGCCGAAGAACCGCGGCGGCCCCAAGGGCAAGCGGTTCCTGCTGGAGGTCGACTACGCCACCTGCTTCTTCCGCGCCCGGCACGAGGCCGACCCGTCGGTGCTGGACGAGCTGGGCGACTGATGGCCGCCAGCCTGGTGGACGAGGCCAACCGGCACGTCTCCTATGCCCAGGCCAGCGAGTGGGCCGGGGTGGCCGCGCCGCGCGACCGCGGCGCCCGGGACGGCTGCCCCAAGTGCGGCGAGGAGGCCTACAAGGGCTACCCGGACCACGGCTGGTGCTACGCCTGCCGGACGTACTTCTCGGCGGTCTCGCTGCTGGCGGTGGCCTGGCAGCTGTCCTGGGACGACGCCGCGGCGCAGGCCCTGGAGAAGATCGGCTGGGTCCCGGTCTCCTACGCGCACCTGTGGGAGGGCTCCCGGCGCGAGCCCGAGCCGGACCGGGCCGCGCTGGAGTCCGCGCTGAAGGCCTGGTGCGCCGCGGCCTGCCCGGACTGGCGGGAGCGGCAGTACGATAACGCGGTCGCCGCCCGGCTGGCCCGCTGCCTGGGCCTGCTGGCCGAGGTGCGCACCGAGGAGGACTGCGCGACGTGGCTGGCGGGGTGCCAGGTGGCCATGGGCCGGGTTTTGGGCGCCCCCTAGCGGGAATGCCTTGACCTGAGTTAAGGTTGTACGGGAAATGACCAACGACTCAGGGAGGAGGGAGCCCGAGTGACAAAGGTAGTGGACCTCAAGAGCCTGCCCGCGCTCGCCGGCTGGGTTATTCCGCCGCTGGCCGCGGGACCGCTGCACGTGACCCGGCAGCGGGTCTTCCAGATGATCGAGGAGGGCAAGATAAAGTCGGCCGTCCGGGTGCCCGGGGTGGGCGACAGGCCCGCCGCGTATCTCATCCGGATCGCCGAGATCGTCAAGCTCGCCACCGAGAACTGCCCGGAGTGCCGCAAGATCACGTCTGATACCGGCACCGCGCCGGAGTTCTGCAGGCACTGCGATTTCGGGGACCAGGACATCATCTACCCGGAGGCGGCCGACCCCGAGCCGGTCGCGCACGCCGTGCCGCACGAGCTGGCGGAGACCACGGCGCAGTAACGCCCATGAGCTACGAGCCCAACCCGGCCACCCTGGCGCTGCTCGACCCGGCCGTCCCGGTCCTGGTGACTATGCGGTCGCCGGTCCTGGACGCCCTGCTGGGCGAGGAGGACGGGGCGTGGCCGGACCGCGCCACCGCGGCGCACTTCCGGCGGCTGCTGCACGCCGCGGACCTGGTCCGGGTGGCCCGGCCGCCGGACGTCGCCGTCACCCTGGCCGCGGCGCCCGGCCGGTTTACCGGGACCCCGGGCTCGGCCGTGGTGGCCTGGTCCAGCCGGGGGCAGCCGTGAGGACCGGCGGCCAGATCCTGCCCGGGGGCAAGCCCCCGCCGCCCGGCGGCAGGCGGGTGTCCATGGTGCCGTCCTACGAGGCCTTCGAGGCCTCCAGCCGCGATCCCGAGGTGAGGTACCGGATCACCTGCGACGGCGACGGCACCTGGGACTGCACCTGCCCCGGCTTCGAGAACCACGGCCACTGCTGGCACGTGACTAAGCACCGGGTGCTGGCCGGGCGCCCGCCCATGGTGATCGCCGGCCTGCTGTGACTATCCTGGACCCACGGGCGGTTCAGGTGGTGATAGGCATGCCGTCGGGGCAACTCCGGGGGTGGCTGTCCGCGCGCGGCTGGGACATGACCGCGGTCGCTGACCGCTGCTGGCTGGACTGCGACGGGGACGGCTACCGCAAGACCTGGGCCGACCGGCGCGGTACCCGGTGGGAAATCTGCCTGTGCCCGCAGGACGCCCTGGTGCTGGAGGAGGGCGCCTGGGGCGGTGACTACTCCGGCGCGCCGACCCCGGGGGACTCCGCGGCGGGCGAGTGGCCGTGGCTGCTGCTGCCGGAGGCGGGCTGATGACCTCGATGTGGCTGACCGGCATGGCCATGCCGGAGGCATGGTGCCGCGGCTGCGAGCGCGCGCTGTGGCGGGCCGGCTCCTGCTGGGAGGACGTCGACCGCGGCCGGTTCTGCCGGCCGGGCGTCCGGCACGAGCCCCTGTCGGCCGGGCTGCGGGGAGCCCCCGCGTAATAACGCGTGTGACGAGCTATGACTACGACCACTACCACCCGGACCGGGCGGGCCGGGACTACGACGGGGTGCGCGATGCCGAGATCCTGGCCCGGGACGGCTGGCAGTGCCGGATGGAGACCTGCTACTGCCCGGCCGGCCGGGCCATGGACAGGGCGCTGCCCCGGACTGCCGGTAACCCCTGGTCGGCCAGCATCGACCACGTCATCCGGCTGGCCGCGGGCGGCACGGACACCGCGGACAACAAGCGGGCCGCGCACCGGTTCTGCAACACCGAGGCCGGCCGCCGGGCGCTCGCCACGATCGGCGAGCTGTGCCCCGAGCTGGGCACCCTGCTTGACCCGAGTTAAGTAAGCCGGTATCCTGGCCGCATGCCGCCCATGATCATCGAGACCCGGACCCCGGTCCGCGGCGAGCCGACGCCCGAGCAGCGGGCCATCGGCCCGGGCGACTACGTCATCAGCGAGCCCGGCCCGCAGTGGCCGCGCATCTACGGCTACGTGTGGACCCGGCAGGCGTTCATCGCGGACCTGCGCGCTGACGGCGTGCTGGAGGAGTACCCGGACCCGGTGGCCGCGCTGGAGCACCGGCTGGCGGTGCACGAGTTCCGGTACCAGAAGGGCTACGTCTACGGCATGTTCTACTCGGAGGCCGAGATCGACGGCGAGCAGGGCGAGAGCCACGTGTCCACCTGCCGGAAGATTAGCGAATCCGAGTTCAACGCCGCGCGGGAGAGGGGATGGGCGTGAAGGAAGCGAGTACTCCGGTCAGGCTGCCGCTGATCGGGCGCGACTACGTGCTGATCGAGAAGCTGGCTAAGCGGGTCTTCCGTTACCCGGGCCCGGATAAGGTCACGACCGACCTGCGCCGGACCAGCGACGGCCGGGGCTGGGACTTCGAGGTCATGATCGTGCTCGACGGCCAGCCGACCGGCCATATCGCCCGGGTCACCATCGAGATGGACCGGATCGAGCAGGTTGCGGTCGATCCGCCCCGGTCCCGGGGCCGGTGAGCGCGGCCCAGGGCCGCTGCGCCGGCTGCGGCGAGGACGGCGAGTTGCGGGCCGCCGAATGGCACGCGCTGTCCTGCCCGGACCTGGCCGAGCTGATCCACGCCGGGAAGAAACCACTGGACCCGGGGCCGGAGTACGAGCGCTGGCGCCGCGAGGACCTGCCCGCCGAGCGGGCGGCGGCGACCGCCGGCCGGGTCGGCCGGGTGCAGGCCGCCCGGGAGGCCGGGGCCGATCGCTTCAGGACCCGGCCGGACATCCTGGAGGCGCCGTGAGCACGACCAAGAAATGGGACGAGCTGTTCTACGAGCGCAGGTGGCGGGTCGGCGAGGAGTACACCGGGGCCGTCCGCGACGGCGGCGTCACCGTCACCTTCGACCGGGGCCGGTTCAGCATCGAGGGCGGCGCCTACCAGTCCCCGCTGTCGACCAACCGCGGGCGGCACGGCGTGCTGCTGATCGAGACCGACGCCGGGGGCGCGGCCGACCTGGCCGGGCCGGACGGGAGGAAGGTCAAGCTGGCGGTGGGCGAGCCCGCGGTGAAGCGGGCGCGGGACGAGTTCGGGGCGGTCTGGTGAGCGAGGAGAGCTTCACCTGCCCGCGCTGCGGCATGACCAGACACAACCCGGACGACGTGCGCGAGGGCTACTGCGGCAGCTGCCACGACTGGACCGGGAATGTCAGTGCCGGGGTCCATCATGTATTCGATTCGGACTCGTGCACGGCGGCGGACGGAGAGCCCGGCGCCAAAACTTGACGGGAGTCAAGTATGGGCATAGGCTCCCCTTCACTGGCGGGAAACACATCGCGAATGGTGGGTAGCGGTGAGGACGACCATCACCGCCGGGCTCCCGGTTGAGGGAGTGCCGGCAGACTACGAGCAACTCGTCGCCGAGCACGGCGGCATGCTGCGCAGGCTGGTGCGCAGGCAGCTGGGCCCGCGGGCCCGGCCGGAGGACGTCGAGGACGTCTACCAGTACATCCTGGTGATGATCATGCCGGACCCGGCGGCGGACCCGCCCCGGCCCGGGATCATCGCCCAGTTCGACCCGGCGCAGGTCAGCGCCTCCTCCACGCATCCGTTCGAGACTCTGCTGTGCCGCAAGGCGGTGCTGTACTGCCGGGGCAAGCGGGAGGAGCTGGCGCGGCGCGGCGGCCGGGAGTGGCTGATCGTCGACGACGCCGAGGGCGACGGCGCCTGGGTGGAGAAGTTCGGCGCGGCCATGGACGACTACGCCATCCTGGACGACGGCGAGGTCATGGCGCGGATGCTGGACCACCTGGCCACCGTCCCGGTGCAGCCGGGCAGCCGGCCGCTCGGCCCGCTGCTGGAGCACCTGGCCGGGACGGTGGCCGAGGGCGGCACCGTCGGCCCCGAGGGGGTCCGGCAGCAGTTCGGGCTGACTCGCCGCCAGGCCGGCGACTACCTGGGCGAGCTGCGCGATGCGCTGGGCACGCTGCGGCCCGGCCGGGAGGTCACGTTCTCCCTCGGCGGCATGACCCTGACCCCGTCCGAGCTGCTGGCGCACATCGAGGCGCTGCGGCAGAACAACGGGCATCACGTGGTGGCCATCTGGCGGCGGGCCGGGCTCAGGCTGAAAGACGCCGGCAAGACCTGGTACCTGCCGCTGGCCGACCGCGAGATGCGCGAGCACCCCGAGTCCCGCCAGGCCAAGGGCCGGGACGTGAAAGGCGGCCGGGGCAGCCCGGTCAAGTACGCGCTGATCCGGGCGCTGGAGCGGATGCTGACCCAGCAGGCCAGCACCCCGGTGCCGCCGCCGCCCCGGCCGGACCTGGCCGCCGTCGAGGCGGCGCTGCGCAAGGTGCCGGGCATGACCGGGGCGCGGGTGGCCGCCGCGCTGGCCGCGCTGGAGGAGGAGCCGTGAGCGCAAGCTATGTCGCCGGGGTCGTGCGCGAGGTCCCGTGGTGCGAGGAGCGTGACGCCGGGGAGATGTTCACGGCGGAGGTCGGAGTCTGGCAGGACGGCGGCGGGTTCACCGCTTACGTCAAGGACGGCTGGGGCGGCGGGATCAACTCCCGGCCGCACCCGGACCTGGAGACCGCCAGGGCCGACACCGAGCGGCTGTGGCGGAAGTTCTATGGCTGAGCCCGCGGCCCCGGAGTGGCTCTGGCACGCCACCCGCGATGCCCGGGCCGTGCTGCTGCTCGGCCCCGGGTCCTTCCCGGCCGGCATTGAGCTGGCCGGGCGGTACGGGGCGGGCTCCACGCCGGTCACCGAGATCACCGAGCTGAGCATGGACAACGCCCGGTCGGTGGCCGCGACGGCGCACCTGATGCCGTACGGCGCCGACTCCTGCCGGGGGTACTTCATCTGGCTGGACGGCGCGTCCGAGGCCGCCCAGCAGGTGCTGCTCAAGCCGCTGGAGGATGCCCCGGGCTGGGTCCGGTTCGTGCTGGCCGCCGAGAAGACCCGGCCGCTGCAGACCGTCATGAGCCGCTGCCAGGTCTACCCGCTCGGCAGCCCGTACGGCCGGGAGCTGCCGGGCGAGCAGCCGGGCGCCGCCGAGACCCGCGCCAAGGTCGCCACCGCGGTCAAGGCCGCCCGGACCGGGCAGCGCGACGTGCTCAGCTCCGCGGTGCGGGACTGGGGGCCGCAGCACGGCCTGGTGCTCGGCCTGTGGGCCGCCGAGGCCGCCAGCGGCGCCTGGGCCCGGTTCGGGCCGGATTTCGCGCCGGGGGTGACCGCCGCGCAGGCGCTGCGGCTGCTGGAGGTGCTGACCCGGTACGAGGGGGCGCGGACCGCCGCCGTGGTGGCGCTGGAGAAGACGTTCCTGACCGTATAAGGTCACATGGCCACTTACACCGTCTGGGCGCGCAAGCGGCCGGTCCGGCCGATCGCCTGGCTGTGCGGCCCCGAGTGGGCCCTGGTGCGGGACGTGCTGTCCGCCTACGACGCGGTGGCGCCGGGCCAGGCGGCCCGGCTGCACGCCGGGGACGTGCCCGAGCGGGACATCTGGGACGAGCTGCTGTCCGACCCGCCGCTGGGCGGGCGGCTGGCCGTGGTGCACGGCGCCGAGAAGCTGGCCGGCACGCACCTGGTGGCCGCGCTGGCCGCCGAGCCGCCGGGTACCGCGTACACGGTGTTCGTCTCCGCCGAGGAGGACTTCCCCCGGGCGGCCGAGGGCGGGAAGAAGACGCTGGCACCGCACCTGGCCGCGCTGCAGGCCTCCCGGCACGGCCAGCTGGTCCGCTGCTGCCGGCCGGCCAGGGACGAGGACGTGCTGCGGCTGGTCGCGTCCTGGTGGCCGGGGGCCGGGTCCAACCTGGCGTTCGAGGTGCTGGGGCTGTGCGGCGGCGGGCTGACCGAGGCCTGGCAGTCCTGCGACAAGGCCGTCCGGGCCGGGCTGGACCCCACCTCCGCCCACGCCCGGCTGGTCTGCCCGCCCGGCCTCGGCCCGTCGCTGGCCGACCGGCTCATCGCCGGGGACAAGCCCGGCGCGCTGGCCCAGGCCCGGCAGGCCGGGCACCGGGAGACCGGGCGGGTCCTCGGCCTGCTGGCGTCCAGGCTGGCCGCCCTGGCTGAGATCGGCGAGCGCAAGGCACGCGGACAGCCGCTGTACCCGGTCGGCCAGTTCCAGGTGCACCTGCTGGCCCGGCACGCCGGCGCCTACCCGCCGGAGCGGATCACCCGGCTGCGCGAGCACCTGGCCAGGTGCGAATCCTGGTGGCGCGCCGGGGCCACCGAGGGAATCGCGGAGAGCCTGGTAAGTCTGTGGTGACGACATGGCACGGGTAAGAGCCCCTGTGGATGAGCGGTTCTGGTCTCATGTGGATCGCCGTGGTTACGACGAGTGCTGGCCGTGGACTAGCCGGGCGGTCCACAACGGCGGGTACGGCTCGTTTTCAGTCTGGGCTGGCCAGCTGGACTGCGAGAAGGATATGCAGCTTAACGCTTCGCGCGTGGCCTTCCGGCTAATCCATGGCCGCTGGCCGGAGCCCTTTGCCCTGCATGGCTGTGATAATCCTCCGTGCTGCAATGTTTTGAACCCCGAGCATGTTCATGAAGGTACGCATCGGGAGAATATGGACGAGATGACTTCTCGTAGCCGGGGGCCAAGGCGGGTGCCTGACGAGCTTCGCGTGCTGATCCGTGAGGCTCGGGCAGGCGGCAATGTCACGCAGCTGGAAGTGGCCCGGCGGTTCGGGGTGTCCCAGCAGGTGGTGAGTAAGCTATGTCGGTTGTCATGAGCGCTGAGCAAGACCTGGAGCGGGTCACCCGCGAGCGGGACGACTGGCAGCGGCTGGCCACCGAGGCCGTCCGCATCCTGGTGCAGCACCCGGAGATGTTCGCCGAGCTGCGGCACGTGATGGACGACCTGGACCTGATGGCGGGCTCCGGGCCGCCGCCGGCCGTATAAGCCTGCATGACCGTCCAGTCCCCGAGCTATGACCGGCTGGAGGACCTGGCCGAGATCCGCGCCCGGTTCGCCGCGATCGTCGATGCCATGGAGCCGGCCGGGCTCGACATCGAGACCGCCTACCACGGGGAGAGCCGGGAGGGCGGCTCGCTGCACCCGGAGGAGAACTACGTCGTCTCGGTCCAGTTCACCAACAGCCTGGACTGGGCGCGCATGGTCCCGCTGGCGTTCGACGAGGGCGCCAACGCCGACAACCGCACCTTCGCCGCCTACCTGTGGGCGCTCGGCCAGGCCGTCGACGGGCAGGGCCTGCCGCTGATCATCGCGCACGGCGCCATCTTCGAGCTGCGCGTGCTGGCCCGGTTCTTCCTGCGCTGGCTGTGGGACCACCCGGTGTTCGGCCGCCAGGTCCGCGAGTGCCGCGGCTACATGCCCATCCGGTCCTGCACCCTGCTGGAGGCCTACGCCGAGGGCACCCACCAGCGGCACGGGCTGAAGGACCTGACCGAGGAGACCTTCGGTCACGTCATGCGGCAGCTGCTGTCGCTGTTCCCCGAGGGGCTGACCAGGGCGCAGGAGAACAGCATCCGGTTCTCCGTGCTGGATCAGCACGCCCCGGAGGTCATCGAGTACGCCTGCGAGGACGCGCTGTGGGCGCTGGCCCACCACCTGGAGCGGTGGCCGCGGGTCCGGGGCCGGTTCATCTACAAGCTGGAGATGAAGGTGCTGCCGGTCGTCATCGAGATGGCCGACGAGGGCATCTGCTACGACTGGGCCCGGATGCGCCAGACCGAGCGGGAGGCCCGGGCGTTCGCCGAGAAGTACCTGGATGAGATTATCGGGGACTTCGAGGAGCTGGCCGGGCACCCGCTGCCGCCGGACTTCAGCTTCCGCAGCTCGGACCAGCTCGGCCGGCTGCTGTACGAGGACTGCGGCATGCCGGTCAAGGCCCGCACCCCCGGCGGCAAGCCGAGCGTGGACGCGAAGAGGGCGCTGCCCGAGCTGGCCAAGCAGTACCCCGCGGTGCAGAAGTACCTGGACTGGAAGCACCTGGTCACCCTGTGCGACTCGTTCCTGGGCATCTGGGAGCGCAAGTTCGCCTGGGCCGCGGACGGCCGGGCGCACCCGGTGCTGCTGCAGCACGGCACGGTCACCGGCCGGTTCGCCGGCGCCGACCCGAACTACCAGAACAGCCCGAAGAAGTACCACTACGTGCTGCGCGACGGCACCGAGTTCACCTTCAACTTCCGGGAGTGCATCGTCGCCCCGCCGGCCGGGTCCCGGCCCTGGCACGAGCTGCTGCTGATCGAGCTGGGCGGCGGGCGGTACGTTAGCGAGGCCAGCGAGGAGGGCTGGTACTTCCTCGGCTTCGACTACTCCCAGATCGAGCTGCGGGTGATGGCCGCCGAGGCCCGCGAGACCGCGCTGATCGAGGCGTTCCTGGCGGGCGCGGACGCGCACATCAGGACTGCCGCGCTGATGCTGTCCATTGCCGAGGAGGACGTCACCGAGTTCGACCGGGCGGTCGGCAAGACCCGCAACTTCGCCTCCATCTACGGCCAGGGCAAGAAGGCCCTGGCCGACCAGCTGGGCATCAGCCTGGACGAGGCCGAGCAGAAGGACGCCCAGTACCGGGCCGCCCACCCGCACATGCAGCCGTGCCGGGAGCGGGTCATCCGGCGGGCCCGCCGCGACGGCTACCTGATCACCAAGTTCGGCCGCCGGATCACCTTCTTCGGCAAGACCAAGGCACAGCGGATGGCCGACGACATGACCGCCGGGAACGCGTTCATCCAGGGCCCGAGCACCGGAGACTATGTCAAGGTGTCCATGGTCAAGGCGCGCAAGGCGCTGATCCGGGCCGGGCTGGCGGACCGGGTGCGGCTGGCCATGAACATCCACGACGCCCTGGAGTTCCACGTGCGCAAGGACGTGCCCCCGGCCGAGGTGATCGCCGCGCTGGAGCCGGTGGTGCTGTGGCAGGTGGACGGGCCCGGCGAGCCCTGGCTGCCGATGGTCGCCGACTGGCACCTGGGCAGCAGCTGGGGCGGCGCCCGGGACATCGAGGTGTCCGACGGCGACGTCCGGCTCAAGCGCAAGGAAGCCAAGCCCGTCGGTCGGCCGGAGCCCGCCCTGGCTCCCTCCGGGCTGCCGCCGGATGCCTGGATGATGAACGAGTACGAGCCTGCCCCGCCGGACCCGGCCGCCCGGCTGGTCATCGTCCAGGTCCGCGAGTCCCCCGGGCTGGCCGGGGCCCGCCGGTTCCGGGACCTGGTCCGGTCGCTGCCCGGCCCCAACACGGTCGAGCTGCACACCCCGGACGAGGTGTTCGCGCTGGAGGAGGCGACCGGGCTGGGCCCGTCCGACGAGGCCGCGGTCCGGCTCATCTTCGGCGAGGCCATCGTGCACTACGCGCTGGATTCGGTCGACGCCGAGAGCCTGACCCGCGGGCTAAGGATGTAATAAGGGACATGCAAGTCCGTTCAGGATGGAACAGCGAGCCCTATGGCCGCCGCAAGTTCGACGTGGAGCTGGGTGAGCCGGATCTCCGGCGCATCCTGATCTCCCATGACGTAGACCCCGGTACCGCCGACACCATGAGCGGCCGGACCGCCTTCCGAATCCTCTACTGCGAGGCCGAGATCCTGGCCCGGTACGCGCTGCTGCGGCACCTGGAGTCCGACGACGCCGCGACCGACGCCGCGGCCGACGCGGTCAAGGGGGAGATAAGGGAGCTGCAGAAAGAGCGCGACGGGTACCTCGCCCCGCTCAAGGCCAAGGCGGGCAAGGCCCGGGCCAGGGAACCCGCCGCGACGTGACCAAGCGCAGCCAGGCCGAGCTGGACGCCCAGGACAAGTACGCCGAGCTGTCCGGGGGCATGGCCAAGCTGCGCGACTTCGCGGTGCCGCCGTACGCGGCGCACCCCGACGAGGTGCACCGCGGGCTGGTGGATGTGCGGGCCGCGCTGGACCTGGCCGAGACCCTGATCCAGGAGTCGGCCCGGTTCCGGGACGAGGTGGGCCGCCGGGCCAGGGCGCTGGCCCAGGCCGCGGACGACGCCTACGACGCCGAGCTGGTCAAGATGGGTGCCCAGGGCTCCCGGCCCGCCTACGAGGGCGCCCAGGAGCGGTACGGCGCGGCCCGGATGAACCACCTGGTGTTCGAGGCCCGGCGCCGGGCGCGCACCGCCGAGCGGGTCTCCGACATCGCCCGGGGCGAGCACGAGCGGCTCCGCACCAGCTTCTACGGGCTGCTCAACATCCGCGAGGAGCTGCTGGCCCGGCTGCGCGAGCTGCAGTGGGAATCGAGCATGGAGCGGTGAACGGGCTGGTCTGCTTCCACGACGACTGCCGCCGTCCCATCGGCCGCGGCGAGATGGACAAGCGGGTCGAATGGCACCAGCTCGGGGGGCAGATAAGAATCTTCGGCCAGGGCGCCCCGGACGGCCCGCTGGCCGCTGCCGACGGGCCGCTGGTCAAGGTGGCCCACGGCAAGTGCTATTTCGCCGATCTCAAGCGCCGCACGCGGGGCCTGCCGTCGCTGGCCGATCCTCCGGCGCAAGCGGGGGAACCCAGGTGACCAGGAGGGACGGCGTGGATTCGGCAGAGGCCATCGAGGAGCTGGTCCGGCTACAGAACGAGTTCGGCGTTGCGCGGCTGAAGGTGCCGGACCCGATCGAGGCGCAGTGGCGCAACGACGTGGACCGGATGGAGTTCGACTCCGAGACCCAGACCATCCTGCTGGTTTCCGACGCCTGAGGTTTTGTCGGTGCTCCGCCGTATAACTGGGTGAGAACCCGCGGACACAGAACCGGAGGCCCGGCACCATGCCGAGAGTGACCATCAGCGAGCACGACACCGACGCTAACGGTGCCGACCTGTTCCCCAAGCTGGAGCTGGACAACGAGGGCGAGAAGGCCCGGCTGTTCATCCCCCTGGACGACGCCTGGGCCGAGTGGGTGCACACCATCCGCGCCCCGGTCTTCGAGGGCGGCGAGCCGTCCATCGAGAAGGCCGACCGCAAGGGCGGCCGGGACCGGTACGAGACCTACTTCATCGGCCAGCGCATCTGCCTGGGCGACCCGGAGGTCATGCAGGAGACCCGCAGTGACCCGCGCAACTGCCCGGCGTGCGCCGCGGCCGAGCGCGGCGTGGTCGAGCAGCTGGCCGCGGACCGGCGCTACTCCATCCCGGTCATCCGGTACGCCTGCAAGACCAAGACCAGCACCGAGGTCCGCACGGGCGGCGCGGCCGGCGGGGAGATCCTCGTCTGGGCGCTCACCTCGCGGATGTACCGCTCGCTGGCCGGCGTGGTCGGCCAGATGCGGGACCTGCTGGAGCTGCCCGAGCCCGCCGAGATCCACCTGCGGTTCGCCGACGTGGTGGTGGAGCGCGAGTCCGGCGGCCCGCAGCGGCTGAAGTTCCTGCCGCCCGCCCGGTCCGCCGCCGCCAAGGACGAGTCGGTCCGGGCCTACATCCGGGCGCTGTGGGGCGACAGGGACAACCGGCCCACCGACGAGCAGCTCCGCGCCCGCTGCGGGCGCGACCCGGACCGCGTCTACATGGTCCAGGACGTCCAGCAGGCCGAGCGCGAGTGGGCCAAGGTCCGCCGGTTCGAGGGCGGCGGCGCCGCCGCTGACCCGCTGGCCGGCGGCGAGCCGGGCCAGGACCGGGCCGCCGGGGGCGGCAAGGGCCTGCAGGCCGAGATGGACGCCCTGCTCGACGAGGACGCCGCTGCCGCCGCCGAGCCCGCGGCCGGGTCCGCCGACCCGCTGGCCGACCACCCGGGCGGCCTGGGCGAGTTCGCGCCGCGCGGCGGCAAGACCGCGGCCAACGGCGCCGCGGCCGAGTCCGCCGACCCGCTGGCCGAGGACGGCGCCGCGGCCGAGTCCGCCGACCCGCTGGCCGAGGCGCCGGCGGCCAAGGCCAAGGCCCCCGCTGCGGCGGGTGCCAAGGGCGGCAAGCCGACCAAGAGCTTCGACGACATCCTCGGCGACGTCGGCGACGACTGATGCTGACCATAGTCGTCCGCGACCTGCCGGCGGCCCAGGGGAGCAAGCGCGCCTTTGCCATCCGCAAGGGCGGCGTGCCGACCGGGGCCGTCGCCGTCGTGGACGACAACAAGGGGCCGCTGCGCAACTGGCGCGAGGCGGTCCGGCAGGAGGCGGTCAAGGCCATCGAGCTGTTCTACGAGGGCCTGCCGGAGTTCGCCCCGCACGCCTACCCGCTGGAGGGCCCGGTGGTGCTGGGCGTCACCTTCACCGTGCCCAGGCCCAAGAGCGCGCCCAAGACCCGGGAGACCTGGCCGGAGAAGAAGCCGGACCTGGACAAGCTGCTGCGCGGCGTGTTCGACGCGCTGACCGCGGCCGGGGCCTACAAAGACGACGCCCAGGTGGTCGAGCTGGCCCGGCTGGGCAAGTTCTACCCGAACCTGGATGACAGGGCCGTGCTGGCCGGGGCCCGGGACGCCTCTGTCATGACCTGCATGACCGGGACCCGGTGCGACGTGCTGGGCACGCCCGGCGCGGTCATCCGGGTGGCCGCCCTTCACGAGTTCCCGGGAGCGAGCGATGTCTGACGATCAGCTGCGGGCCGCCCTGGACAAGATCAACAAGGACTACGGCGCCGGCACCATCATGGAGCTGGGCTCGGAGGAGGCCGTCCCGGTCGAGGCCATCTCCACCGGCTCGTACGCGCTGGACCGGGCGCTCGGCCTGGGCGGCCTGCCGCGCGGCCGGATTGTCGAGATCTACGGCCCGGAGAGCAGCGGCAAGACGTCGATCGCGCTGCACGCCGCCGCCAACGTGCAGCGGGCCGGCGGCAAGGTGGCCATGGTGGACGCCGAGCACGCGTTCGACCCGGAGTGGGCCGAGACGCTGGGCGTGGACGTCGGGAACCCGGGCAAGCCCCGCTCGCCCGGCGGCCCGCTGCTGATCAACCAGCCGGATACCGGCGAGCAGGGCCTGGAGGTGGCGGACCGGCTGGCCCGCTCCGGCGGCGTCCAGCTGGTCATCGTCGACAGCGTCTCCGCGCTCGTGCCCAAGGCCGAGCTGGAGGGCGAGATGGGCGACACCCACGTCGGCCTGCAGGCCCGGCTGATGTCCCAGGGGCTGCGCAAGCTGACCGGCGGCTGCTCCCAGACCAAGACCACCGTCATCTTCATCAACCAGCTGCGGGAGAAGGTCGGCGTCCTCTTCGGCAGCCCCGAGACCACGTCCGGGGGCAAGGCACTGAAGTTCTACGCCTCCATCCGGCTGGACGTGCGCCGCATCGAGACCCTCAAGGACAGCGGCGAGGCCATCGGCAACCGGGTCAAGGTCAAGGTGGTCAAGAACAAGCTCCGGCCGCCGTTCAGGATCGCGGAGTTCGACTTCCTGTACACCGAGGGCATCTCGAAGGTCCGCGAGCTGATTGACCTCGGTGTGGCTGCGCGGGTGGTCCGCAAGGCCGGCGCCTGGTACACCTACGACGGCCAGCAGCTGGGCCAGGGTAAGGACAAGGCCGCCCAGTACCTGCGCGAGCACCCGGACGTGGCCGAGCGGATCGAGCTGGAGCTGCACGCCGCCGAGCCCGCGGCGGCCGAGCCCGCGGCGGCCGAGCCCGCGGACCCCGCCCTGGACCCGCTCGGCAGCAGCGAGGACGACGGCCAGCCCGCTGACTCCAAGCGTGTCCGTATTACCGGGTAGAAGAGCCCGTGACGAGGAGGCCCCCGTGACCTATTCCGGCATTCCCCTGACCGCCATGACCATGGTCCCGATGGCTGACGCGAGAGCCCGGCTGGGCGGCAGCGAGCCGCTGTCCGGGGTGGCCTTCGCGGCCGGGGATCAGCGGGTCCGGGTGCGGTACGATAAGGGCTGGGCCGACGGCGACCTGACCGACCCCGCGTCCGCCTGGATCGAGGTGCCGGACAAGGGCGTCTACCAGATGACCTTCCAGGCCGCCCAGCAGCTGGGCAGCACCAGCCGCATCCCGCAGCAGCTGCAGGTCGACTGGACCCCCGAGCTGCAGGTCCGGTCGGTGCACTGGGCGCTGCACGAGCACCTGGGCGAGCGGCAGCTCAAGCTGCTCACCGCCGGCCAGGGCCAGGACCCGGACGGGGCGCCGTGCCCGCTGGCGGTGGCGCAGACCAGGGCCGCCGCGGTGCCGTTCTCCAACCTGGGGCTGCTGGACACGGTCATGGGCCGGGTGGCCGCCAAGTACGGCCCGGCGGCAGCCGCGTCGGCCGTGGTCGACTACAAGTTCGAGCACGACCTGGAGCACACCGGGATGCGGATCGTCATCCCCGGCGCCGCCCAGTACATCCAGGGCACCGGGTACGACGACGACGCCTGGTGCCTGGGCGTGGAGTTCACCAACAGCCTGATCGGTCTCAAGCCGACCACGGCCTGCGGGTACCTGTTCCGGTACATCTGCACCAACGGCCAGCGCGACATCGCGAACCGGCCCAAGCCGTTCTCCCGCCGGGGCATGACCGAGGAGGACGCCTACGCCTGGATGGCCGAGGCGGTCGACGAGATTTTCGCCGGGCTGGAGGACGGCTTCGGGCACGTCCAGGAGCTGACCGCCGTGCCGGTGCTGCCGGACGTGTCGACGGTGCTGAGGGACCTGTTCAAGCAGTTCGGCATCCCCAAGGCCCGCGCTATGGCGGTGATCGAGACGATGGCCGACACGGGCGGCGACATCACCATGTACGATCTTTTGAATGCCACGACACTTGCTGCCAACCTGCCTGGTCTGGGGCGACGGTCGGTAGATCAGCTGATGGCTGCCGGTGGCCACATAATTCATAGCGTCGGAGCCAGGTGCACCGGGCAGCTCAGGCACGGGTGCCGCAGGATGTTGCCGACTGACTGGGAAGAGCCGTCCTACGAGGACGTCGGCGAGGACTGAGTGCAGTCGGTCGAGGCTCGCTTCTGGGTCAAGGTGGATCGCAGTGCAGGGCTAGCGGCGTGCTGGCCCTGGACCGCCTCGTTCGGCTCCAAGGGCTACGGTCAGTTTCGCCTGGTGCCTGGTCAGCTCGGCTTGGAGGCGTACCGTCTGCTCGGTGCCCATGTGGTGGCGTACCGGCTGGTGCATGGTTGCTGGCCGGACCCGCAGGCGCTTCACGGCTGTGATTTCCGGCCGTGCTGTAATGCGGAGAACCCGGAGCATGTGCACGAGGGGACTCAGGCAGACAACATGCGGGAAATGGTTGAGCGTGGGCGCGCTACCAATCCAGCAGCCTGGTCAACGGGGCGTCGTTCCGCCAACGCGAAGCTGTCCAACGATCAAGTTCGCGAGCTTCGCAGGCTGCTCGGCACGATGTCACAGCGGATTCTGGCCGTTCGGTTCGGCATCTCTCAGCAGCAGGTGTCGACCATTGGACGCGGGCTGGTGTATCAGGACGTGCATTGACCAGTGTCAAGCAATAGCTTGACTCAAGTAAAGAATGCCTGTATGATGCGCTTATGGGCAGGAAAGCCAAGGGTAAGCGCCAGCACGGGAACCGCGGCCAGGATCAGCGCAAGCAGACCAAAGGGTCCGGGCCGAGGAGGCGGCATATGACGCCTGGTGAGGCTCAGGGCTGGCCCGGTAGCCGACCGGAGTCGGTCGGCCGCACCGAGGCCCCGGTCCGGCTGCGCACGGGCACCGTCATCCCGGCGGGCTCGGCCGTCTACCCGGTCAGCGAGGCCGAGAAGCGCGACCTGGGCCGGATGCGCGACGCCGGGCTGGCCCAGCCCGAGGGCCAGTCAGTGCGGCTCCGCCGACCCCGGCTGGAGCTGCCGCCGCTGATCCGCTCCGCGCCTGGCGGCCTGTCCGGCGGCCAGGTGCTGGACATGCGCACCGGCCTGTACGAGGCGCTGAAGAGCCCGCACCCGGGGCTGACGGACTTCTACCGGGACTTCGTCGACGAGGGCGCCCGGGCCATATCCGGGGCGGCGGACGAGAAGCTGGCCGCCGCCTGGGGCTACATGCTCGTCGGCATCACCTCCGGGGACGAGCTGCTGGCGCTGCTGGCCCGGCAGCTGCACGCCTCCGACGCCGTGCAGGTCACCGCCGAGATGGCCGCCGCGGTCACCGAGACCTACCGCAAGTCCCGCAACCACGTCATGCACCTGGACAGCGCCGACATCCCCGACCTGGACGGCAACGACATCGCCGGGTTCGTCTGGCTGGACGAGCCGCTGCTGCTGGACGCCCCCAAGGGCCGCGGGACGCTGATGAACCGGGCCGTGTCCTGGTGCCGCCAGACCGCCGAGCTGGGCCGGGAGACCTGGGCCGGGGTGCGGATCACCAGCTGGGCCAGCACCGAGGACCGCGACGACCTGTGGAGCGAGGCGACCGCCGCGGTCATGCGCGAGGTGGGCACGCCCCTGACCGTGTCGCACTCGGTGTTCGTGCCGTTCGGCCAGCGGTTCGCCCGGCCGGATGCCGTGCCGAACACGCCGGATGACATCGTCATCTGGGCCGCGGTGCTGTGGCAGTACCTCAAGGACCAGGTGGCGGTGGCGCCCAGGGCGCACGTTGAGCGCCATGCGGTCAAGCGCGCGCAACGCGCCTCGCTGAAGACCGGGGTCCGGGTCATCATGATGAGGAAGACCTATTACGCCGAACGGCGCGAGGCCGGGCACCGGGATGTGGACTGGTCCTGCCGGTGGACGGTGACCCCGTTCACCCGGCACAAGTCCGGCTACCGGGCTCTCGGCTTCGCGCCGCACGACGCCGAGCCGACCGGCCCGGACAAGCACTGCGCGGTCTGCGGGCACGGCACCAGCGCGGTCAAGTCCTGCACCAAGCCCAAGGACCGGACCGACCTGCCGTGGAAGGGCCAGGACGAGAAACTCTTCAAGCTTGCGCGGTGAGGAGATTAGAAACCGTGACCGTCGTGCTGAGAGCCATCCTGACGTGTCCCCGGCCGGGCTGCGGCGCCGAGTTCGAGGCGTACTGGGACGCCGACGCCGACAGCGTCGAGGAGGTCCCGGAGGCCCCGGAGCGGTTCCAGGTCTGCCCGCAGTGCGGTAGTAGCTGGATGGCGGAGTACCCGGGCTGGTCGTTCAGGATGGAGGCAGGCTGATGTTCGACATCTTCGAGGCCATGGAGGCCGCGGGCGTGACCCGGGAGGACCTGGGCCGCGAGGTCCGCCGGGTCTGGATCGGCTGGGCGCGCGAGCAGCCGGACCCCAAGCCGTCCTGGCTGGTGCCGTTCGACCGGCTGGGCCCGGCGGACCAGGAGGCGGACATGCGGATCGGCCAGGTGCTGTGGGGCATGGGCTTCTCGGCCGCGGAGAGGCGGGTCCGGTGAGAGCGCGGGTCTGGAAGACTGACGTGTGGCACTGGCAGGTGCGCAAGCCCGGCCTGACCGTCGGCGGCCCGGCCCCGTCCTGGCGGCACGCCCTGGCCGCCGCGCTGCTCATGCTGAGCCAGGGGGCGGCGGCATGATCGACGCGCTGGAGATCGCCGGCTACCAGAGCCTGCGCAAGGCGCGGATTGAGCTGGGCGCGCTGACCGTCATCGAGGGCCCGTCCAACTCCGGCAAGAGCGCCCTGGTCCGGGCCCTGGTCATGCTGGCCCGCAACGCGCGCGGCACCGCCTACATCAGCACCGGCATGACCACCTGCACGGTGACCGCGGGCTCGGCGGACGAGGGCTGGGTGCTGCGGCTGACCCGGTCCACCGCCCGGGGCAAGGACGCGTACCGGCTCCGCATCCTGCAGGGCGGGGTGGCCGGCGCGCGCGCCCCGGCCGCGGCCGAGTTCACCAAGCTCCAGGGCGGGGTGCCGGACGAGGCCTCGGAGCTGCTGCGGCTGGGCGACCTGAACATCGCCCGCCAGCCCGACCCGCCGTTCCTGCTGACCGAGTCCGGCCGGGACGTCGCCGCGGTGCTCGGCCGCCTGACCAACGTGTCCATGGTGCTGGCCGCCGCGGCCGAGGCGGGCCGCCGCCGCAAGCAGGCCGCCCGTGACCTGAAGGGCGCCGACGCCCGGCTGGCCGAGCTGCGCGAGCAGGCCCAGGAGTTCGCCGGGCTCGGGGACCGGCGCCGGGCCATCGGCCGGGCCGAGGCGGCGCTGGAGACGGCGCAGGGCCTGGCCGCGCAGCTGGAGCAGCTGCGCGGGCTGGTCTCCCGGGCTGCCGGGGCGGCCGAGCAGGCGGCCCTGGCCCGGGCCGCCGCCAAGGCCGCCGGGCCGCCGTCCCTGGCGCGGCTGGAGGAGCTGCTGGGCCGCCGGGACCGGCTGGCCGCGCTGCTGGAGGAGCACGCCGGGGCCGCCCGCGAGGTGACCGGGGGCACCCTGATAGCCCGCGCCTCCGGGCAGGCCGCGGCGGACGCCCACAACGCCCTGCACGACGCCCTGGTGGCCGCAGGGACCTGCCCGCTGTGCGGGCAGGCCGTGACGTAGGTGCCGATCGCCCAGGGAGGCTGAGGCGCTCTCAGCCGCTCCGGGAGGCGCCATGTTCCGAGCAGGCCGGGCCGCGGCCGAGAATCCCGCCGACGACCGGCTGCACGCCGCGCTCGGGTTTAGCGGGAACACCGTGCTGCTGGCCGACATCAGCGAGTTCCAGCCGTCGGTCAACGACGCCGCGTACCTGCGCTGGTCCCAGGCCATCGTCATCCGCGCGATGTACGGCAGCCAGCATGACGACCGGTCCTGGTACGGCGGCGAGCGCCGGCGGGCGCTGTGGTCCGGCGGGGCCAGGTTCGTCGGCATCTACCAGTACGTGGTGGCCGGGCAGGACGCCGGCGCGCAGGCCCGCGCGCTGTGCCAGCTGGTCGGCAGGCTGAACAAGGGCGAGAAGGTCATCGCCGACATCGAGGAGGGCGGCGGCAGCCAGCGGGGCCGCTGGCAGGCCTGGGCCGGCATCGTGCACAACGAGCTGGGCGACACCCCCTGGTGCTATTCCGGGGCCTACTTCGCCCAGTCCACCGGGCTGGCACCGGTGGACTGGGTGGCTTCCTACGGGTCCGCCGAGCCCGGCGCCGCGCACCGGCTGTGGCAGTTCACTGACCGCTACCAGGTGCCCGGCATCGGCAGCTGCGACTGCAGCGTCTACCACGGCACCATCAGCCAGCTGGCCGCGCTGGCCTTCGGCGGGAGCCAGCCGGCCCCGCCGGTCACCGACTGGACGGAGCAGGCCGTCATGGCACTCCCCACCCTCTCCCAGGGCAGCATCGACCGGGCCGGGCACGTGTGGTACGTGCACCGCCTCCAGGCCCTGGTCGCCGTCATCGGGCAGGTAAACAACCTCGGGCCGGCCAAGGCGGTGCATGCCAACGGCAGCTTCGACGCGGCCACCAAGGCCGGCGTCGTCTCGGTCCAGGGGTTCTACCACCTCGCCACGGACGGCGTCGTCGGCCCCAGCACCTGGAAGGCACTCATCGGCGTCTGACAGACCCCGCCCGTATAAACAGGGTGTGGGCCTACATCTGCTGATCGCTGACATCCACGCCACCCGGCGCCCGCCGTCGCGGTGCACCGACACGTACTGGCCGGACCTGCTGGGCCTGCTGGAGCAGACCGCCCGGTGGGCCGCCGAGCTGAACGTGGTCACCGTCACCTGGGCCGGCGACACCTTCCACCACAAGGCGCCGTCCCGCACCGACCACGCCCTGCTGATGGACCTGATCGGGGTCATCCAGTCCTACCCGTGCAAGGTGCTCGCCGTGGACGGCAACCACGACATGCAGCACGACCGGCCCCAGTCGGTCGGCGCCACCCAGCCGCTCGGCGTGCTGTACAAGGCCGGGCTGACCCGGCTGGGCGGCTGGGCCTTCGAGGACCGCAATCCGTTCGCCTGGCTGTACGGCGTGCCCTGGCAGCAGCACTGGTCCGAGGGCCATATCGAGGCCGCGCTGGACCGCTGGCGGAACCCGGAGCTGCCGGTGCAGCCCGCCCTGGTGGTCACGCACGCGCCCATCTACCCGCCCGGGCAGGAGCCCCGCTACGAGGGCGCCGAGTACACCCCCGCCGCCTGGTGGGCCAGCGCGATGGGCAACCAGGGCAGCGTGTTCTACGGGCACATCCACGAGCCGCACGGCGAGTTCGAGGTGGACGGGGTCACCTTCTGCAACTACGGGGCGCTGTCCCGCGGCTCGCTGGATGACTACAACCTGGACCGCACCCCCGGCTTCACGCTGTGGGACGACAGCACCGGGGCGTTCAGCTTCATGCCGCTGGACGCCCGGCCGGGGGCCGAGGTGTTCCTGGCCGAGGAGGCCGCCACCGAGGCGGCCAGGGCGGGCCGCCTGGACGCGTTCCGGGCCGACCTGGCCAAGGTGTCGCTGCCGCGGCTGAGCATCGAGGGCGTCATCGCCGAGATCAGGGAGCGGGGGCTCGGCGCCGACGTCGAGGAGCTGGCCGAGGAGCTGCTGACCGCCGCCGCGCACGAGGGAAGGAAATCATAGTGCCCAGGGTCAATTCGGGTGAGAGCGTTAAGTTCTGGTATGGCCCGTGTGGTACGTGCGGTAAGCGCATGCGTAGGGAGCGGTCGGCAACTGGAGGGGCTAAGTGCAGGTCTTGCCGGAGTAAGGACCCGGTCGGGCATTGGATTCATCAGCTCAGCCGGTACGGAATCACTCCGGCGCAGTGGCAGGAGATGTTCGAGGCCCAGGGCGGCAGGTGCGGTATCTGCCGGAGGCCTCCCAAGGAAGGCGGTAAGCGGCTCTGTATAGACCACGACCACTCATGCTGTCCCGAGCCGAACCGGTCCTGCGGGCGGTGCGTTCGCGGCTTGCTGTGTCACAGGTGTAATTCCGAGCTGGAGCGGGCTTGGCGGTACCGGGACGAAATCCAGTTGTGGGTGCGCCGGTCGCTGCGAAGGGTTGTGCTGAGCGATCTGGATTCGACTCTTGCACATACGAGGCATCGCTGGCACCTGTCGCCGATGGTCGATCCGGCTTCTAGTTGGGAGGCGTATTCGGCGGCTTGCCCGGATGATTCTTTGCTGCTAGGTACTGCTACCTCTTTGCGTCTGACCTGGCCGGATAATCTCATTCACATAGTGTCGGGCCGTAGCGCCTCGGCTCTGGACCCGACTGAGCGCTGGCTGTCTGGTCATGGTGTCAAATATGACGCTCTCGTGCTTCGCGAGATCGGCGACATCCGGCCGAACGGCGTGCTGAAGGTGGACTACATCAACAGCCTTCGTGAACGTGGATTCGACCCGGTGCTGTTCTACGAGGACTGGCCCGAGGCAGCTCGCATGATCCAGGAGAAGACCGGAGTGCCGGTACTCGGGATCAACCCCTTCTATGAGGAAGACGACATCAAGCTGCAGTCGGTGGCCGGTGACGTCCTTGGTGGTGGCTTGTGACGAGAGGAGGTGGTGCTGGATGCCCGAAAGGACTGGCGTAGAGCAGGGGCCCGTGAGGCTGAGCTGGTCGCGGCTTCGAGTTCATGACGAGTGCCCGCAGAAGGGGCAGCTGCTGGCCGACCGCAAGAAGGCCAAGGTGGCCGACATCCGGTCCTTTTTCGGCGGTAACGTGTGCGACCTGGCCCAGCGCCGCTGGCTCGGCATGGAGGAACAGGAGCTGGGCTGGATGGCCCGGCACATCGACGAAATCTTCGATGAGTCCGAGCGCACCGCCCGGGAGACGGGTGACGGCATCGTCAAGTGGCGGTCACCGACTGACAAGGGCGAGGTGCGCGACTTCTGCCTCCAGCTGGTCACCCGGCTGGAGCCCATCCTGGCCGAGTACTGCCTGCCGTTCGGCTGGACCCCGGCGTACCGGTTCGACATTCCCTTCGAGGTGCACGGCATCGCGGTGCGGCTGGTCGGCGAGATCGACCTGCTCGTGTTCGACAACCGCGGCCGGATCGCGGTGTGGGACCTCAAGGCCACCCGGAACAACGAGTACTGGCGCAAGGTGGTCGCCCAGCTGGTCTTCTACGCCATCGCGGTGCGCGCCTCCGGCGCCGAGGCGCTGGGCCGCTGGCCGGCCATGGCCGGGCTGATCCAGCCGATGTGCGACCAGCGGGTGCTGCCGGTCACCATCACCCCGGCGGCCATCCGGGAGATGGGCGCCCGGATCGAGCGGGCCGCGTCCGACATCCTGGCCGGCCGCCTGGACCCTCGTCCCGGTGACTACTGCCAGTGGTGCGAGGTCTCGCACGCCTGCCCAGCGTGGACTGTCCGTGGGGGGAGGGGCCGTGTCAGCATTGTCGCTTGAGGAGCGCTTCTGGCAGAAGGTGGACCGCCGGGGATATGGCGAGTGCTGGCCGTGGCTGGCAGCGCACGGGCGTTACGGTCAGTTCCGGTTGCAGGCCGGGCAGCTCGGTGTCGCGAAACGGTGTAACCGTCCGGCGCACTGTGTTGCGTTCGCTCTCGTCTATGGCCGCTGGCCAGACCCGCATGGCCTGCACGGCTGTGATTTCACCTTGTGCTGCAATGCTCTTAATCCGTCGCATGTGCACGAGGGGACGCAGCTGCAGAATGTCCGGGAGTGCATTGAGCGCGGGCGGGCGCGGTTGATTCAGCAGCAGCCCGGTGAGCGTAATTCGCTAGCGAAGCTGACTAACGAGCAAGCACGTCTCATCAGGGTCAGGTATTCAGGCGGAGGTGGGCTGCAGCGTGAGCTGGCGCTGGAGTTCTCTGTCTCTCAGCGAACGGTTTCTGATCTCGTTCGCGGCCGGACGTATCAGGATGCAGGAGGTCCGCTGATGGGAGAAGATCAGCGGTTCGCGGTTAATAGGCGGAGGGTGATCCGGTAAATGCCGAGCATCGAGGAGCAGGTGGCCGCGCTGCGCGGGCAGATTGCCGAGGCGCAGGCCGCCGGGGCCCGCGCCCAGCACCGGCTGGAGCAGGCCGAGGCCCGGGAGGGGGCCGCCGCCGAGGCGCTGCAGTCCGAGTTCGGCGTGGCGCCCGGCGAGGAGGCCGAGGAGCTGCTGGCCGGGCTGGAAGAGCAGCTGGCCGCCGAGCTGGCGAAGGTCCGCGCCGAGCTGGCCGGGGCGGGCGGCAATGGCTGAGGTCGACTACGGCGAGCTGTCCTTCACCGTCCGCCGGTTCGCGCTGGCCCGGTTGGTCGACCAGGCCGTCGTCGTCATCCCCACCGGGCACCTGATCCAGGAGGTGTTCGGCTGCTTCCAGGTCACCGTCCGGGCCGGCTGGCTGCAGCTGGCCGGCACCAACATGGTGCAGACCGTGTGGGCCGAGACCGCCTCGGTGACCACCCAGGGCGAGGGCGTGTTCTACCTGCCCGCCCGCAAGCTTCGCGCGCTGCTGGCCGAGGCGCCGGACGGCGACGTCACCGTGGCGGTGAAGCGGAATCACGCGACCGTGACCGCCGGCGCCGCCAGCTGGACGCTGAAGCTGCCGCCCGGCACCCGGTACCCGGTGCTGCTCGACCTGGCCGGGGTGGCCTTCGAGCCGGTCGGCCGCAAGGAACTGCTCGGCGCGCTGTCCGTCGTGCGGCACGCGGTCGGCAAGGACACCGGCCGCCCGCAGTACACCCAGGTCGGCATCGCCGCGTGGGGCAAGGTCATGTGCGCCTCGGCGTGGGACAGCGGCCAGTTCGCCCGCGCCCCGGTGCCCGGCTTCCCGTTCCCCTGCGGCATCCCCGCCTCGGTGCTCGACGACCTGTGCAAGCTGCTGGCCGCCGGGGCCGAGGAGAGCGCCGCGGCCGGGCAGACCGAGGGCGCGCTGGCGTTCCGGCTCGGCCCGGTCACCCTGGCCGTGCTCAAGCACGGCAAGGAGTTCGCGCTCAGCGACAAGCACCTGGCCGCCGCGCGGGCCAACGAGCTGGAGCTGGAGGCGGACAAGGCCGAGCTGCTGGCCGCCATCCGCCGGGTCCGGATCAACGCCGACGCCGAGACCTCCGCCATCGCGCTGGAGCTGGAGGCGGGCCGCCTGACCCTGGTGGCCCGGGACAAGGACGACAACGGCGCCCGGGAGACCATCGGCGCGACCTGGGGCGGCGGGCCGCGCCAGCTCATCGTCAACGGCGGCTTCCTGTACGCGATGCTCGACGTCCACCCGGCCGCCTCCTGCCGGTTCCGGGTCGGCAGGGACCCCGGCCGCCAGCGCTCGCACCTGCTGCTGGCCGACGAGGCCGCCGGCGTCTACGGGGTCATCCCGCAGATGCTGCCGCAGCACCTCGGCTACTGAGGAGCCCCCGGTGAGCAGCGGGCAGATAAGACGGTACAACTCCGGCCGCGGGTTCGGCTTCATCACTCCCGATGAGGGCGGCGCTGACGTGTTCGTGCACGTCCGGGGCCTGGCCCCGGGCACCAGCCAGGAGGAGCTGGCCGAGGGCACTCCGGTCACCTATGACACCGAGCTGTCGGAGAAGGGCGTGCGGGCGGTCAACGTCGCCATCGTGCGGGACGGGCCGTACCTGCCGGACGAGGAGACGCTCACCGCGGTGCGCCGCGCCATCGAGGAGTTCGGCGCGATGGTCCTGGCACTGCGGAAGCGCGGCTGGGACGTATGAACCACCATGAGCGCAATCATTCAGTTCTGGCCGCTGCCCGAGATGCAGGCTGAGGTCGACCGGTACTGCCACGCCATGGGCTGGCGCGAGGACCCCCCGGTCTTCGCCGACTGCATGGCCCTGCTGCACGAGGAGGTCTCCGAGGCCGGGTCCGCCTGGCGGCACTGGGACATGACCGACATGACCGGCAAGGTGACCGGGAACCAGCTGGCGCTGGATGCCAGCAAGCCCGAGGGCGTCGGCAGCGAGTTTGCCGACCTGCTCATCCGGCTGCTGGACGACAGCGAGCTGTTCGGCGTCAACCTGGCCGCCGAGGCATCCCGGCACGCTGGCCGCTACAGCATCAGCGGCTCGTTCCTCACCAACATGGACATCCTGCACGTCATGATCGCCAAGGCGTCCATGGCGCATGACGCGGACGACTGGCCTGATGAGGAGGGCGACCGCGGCGGCTGGACCTGGCGCCGCCAGTTCGGCACCATCTTGATGTTCCTCGCCCAGCTCTGCGAGTTCTACGGCGTCGACCTGCAGGCCGAGTACACGCGCAAGATGGCCTACAACCGCACCCGGCCGTACCGCCATGGCGGGAAGCAGCGTTAGCGAGCTGGCCGCGGCGGTCCGCGGCCAGCGCCAGCACCTGGACCGGCAGGCCGGGCGGGCCCAGCAGGTGGCCGAGGCCGGCAAGGCCGCCGAGGCCGAGGTGGCGGCCCTGACCGCGCAGCTGGAGCTGTACGATAAGGTCGGCTCGCTGCTTACCTCGATCGGGGAGCAGGCCCAGGAGACCGCCCGCGGCCAGGTCGAGGGCCTGGTCACCCGGGCGCTGCAGGCCGTGTTCGGGCCGCACCTGTCGTTCCTGGTGGTGCCGGACGAGGTCGGCGGGCAGGCGGTGCTGCGGCTGCTGATCCGGACCGAGCGGGACGGGGCGGTCACCGAGCGGCCGGTGCTCGACTCGCACGGCGGCGGGCTGGCCGCGGTGGTCGGCTACGTGCTCCGCCTGGTGGTGCTGCTGCTCACCCCGGACGTCCGGCGGATGCTGGTCCTGGACGAGCCGTTCACCTGGCTGTCCGAGGACCTCGTGCCGGCCATGGCCGAGTTCCTGCAACAGGTGGCCACCGAGACCGGGGTGCAGCATCTCATCGTCACCCACCAGCCGGAGCTGGGCCGGTACGCGGACAGCCGGGTCCGGCTGTCGCTCGGGCCGGACCTGGTGACCCGGGTCACCGAAGCCGAAGTCGAGTGAGTGGAACTGGCGGTCCTGCTGACCCTGCAGCTGCCGAAGGGCATGTCTGCTGCCGAGGCGTGCGCGGAGATCCGGCGCTCGGTGGAGTTCGGCCAGCCGCAGCTGCAGGTGATCTACGTGATGGAGAAGCGACCTGATGACGAGCCGGACTCCTGAGTTCATCGGCCGCTGGCTGGAGGCCGGCGACGGGGAGAATCTCGCCCTGATGGACGGCCCGATGCAGTTTCTCGGCGACGAGCCGAACACCGTGCTGGCCGAGTCGGGGTTTGACCGGGCGCTACTGTGGAAGTCCAGGTCCGCGGTCCGCTGGCTGATGGCCGCTTCCTGGCCGTATGAGCAGGCCGCGGGCAACATGGCCATCCCGGTCGTGTACTGGGGAATCAACGACGGCGACCCGTCCTGGCTGGCGGACCGGTGGTACCTGCCCGCCACCCCGCGCGACCTGGGCATCCTGGAGCGGGCCGGGCTGCCCGCCTGGGGCATCGAGACCCGGCACCAGCTGACCGACTTCGACGTGGTCGGCACCTCGGTCAGCTACCCGGTGCTGGCGATGAACTACGCCAAGACCCTGGCCATGAGCGGGGTGCCGCTGCGCTGGCGGGACCGCCAGGAGCAGGCCGCCGACTACCCCATGGTCATGGCCGGCGGGCAGGCTTACAGCGCGCCCGAGTTCATCTCCCCGATGCTGGACTGCTTCTGGCTGGGCGAGGTCGAGGACGAGCCGGGCAACCCCGGCGGGATCAGCGACTTCTGCGCTGTCATCGCGTCAATGAAAGCGGACGGCGCCTGGGCCGGGGACCGGCTCGGCTGCTACGAGCGGCTGGCCCGCCAGTTCCCGCACGTCTACTTCCCCCGGTTCACCGAGTTCACCTACAAGTACCAGGACCGCGGGCTGCCCGAGACCACCCTGATGGTCTCCGGGATGGCCTCGTCGCTGGGGCTGACGCATCGCGCCCGCCAGGTGCGCGACCTGAACGCCATCGCGCCGTTCACCCGGTCCCCGCTGCTGTACTCCGACCCGGGCATGGGCTCCGGCGACGTCGAGGTGGGCCGCGGCTGCACCTGCTGGTGCAGCTTCTGCAAGCTGAGCTGGGTGACTAAGCCGTACCGGCAGCGCTCGGTGCCCTACGTGCTGGCCTCGGCTAAGCGGTGGCGGCTGAACATGGGCTCGCTGGACATCAGCCTGGTCGCCCCCGACCCCCCGGTGCACACCCAGCTCAAGGCGCTGATCGCCGGGATCATGGAGCAGGTCACGCCCTGGATCGACGCCAGCTCCATGCGGATCGACGACTTCACCTCCGAGGGCGCCGAGTTCGCCCGGCTGCTGAAGGCGGCCGGGCAGGACAGCCTGACCCTCGGCCTGGAGGCGGGCAGCCAGCGGCTGCGGGACGTGGCTGGCAAGGGCACCAGCGACGACGAGGTGGTCCGCGCGGTCACCGCCGCTATCAGGTGCGGCATCAGGAAGATAAAGATTTACTTCATCACCAACTGGCCCGGCGAGGAGGCCGCCGACGTCATGCGGGTGGTCGAGTTGGGCCGGCGGCTGGCCGACGTCCGCGAGTCGTTCGGCGCCGACGCCCGCGGGGTGCGCATCCAGTTCTCCTACACGCCGCTGATCGTGGAGGCGCAGACCCCGCTGCAGTGGTTCGCGGTCACCGCCCCGGACTACACCCTGCAGGCGGCGCTGTCCCAGCTGAGCGAGCTGCACATCGACAAGAAGCTGGGCAGCAAGGCCAGCCCGGCCAAGCTCGCCTTCTTCCAGGCCTGCCAGCGGGCGTCCCGGCGGGCCGGGGAGGCCATCGTCGACGTGCTGGAGGAGCTGGACCGGGCCTCCTGGGGCGGGTTCCCCAAGGACATGCGCGAGCGGCTGGACGCGGCGCTGGCCCGGCGCGGGTTCCGCAACGGGCTGGAGGACCTGTTCGGCGAGCGGTACCGGGAGGACCTGTTCGGCTGGGAGCACATCAAGACCGGGGTGTCCGCCGGGCTGATGTGGCGGGCCTACCGGGACATGGTCGACCTGCTGGAGAACACCGACGCGGAGACCTACGACGAGGACTGCGAGGGCGAGTACCGCGGCGTGGAGTGGGTGCAGCGGTGCGACGAGGGCTGCGCCGGCAACACCTGCGGCGCGTGCAGCCGGGAGGACCTGGAGCTGCGCCGGGACTACATCCGGGACGGCAGGCAGGAGCGGGACCTGCGCGCCGACCCGGTGACCCCGCTGGACCACTCCACGGTCGCCTGCCGCATCCGGGTCAAGACCAGCCGCCCGCGCGCGCACCGGATGGTCTCCAACGAGTTCTACCAGCACCTGATCCGCCGGGCCGCGTTCCGGGCCGTCGAGGAGATCGGGGGCTGCCCGCCGATCGCCGCGCACACCGTCCGGCTGGCCAGCGACAACATGGTCTACCGGGACCGCACCGACGGGGCCGAGTACATCGAGTTCGGCGTCACCCGGTGGGTCAGCCCGGCCCGCGCCGGGTGGATCGTCGAGGTGATGGGCCGCGAGCTGGCCCCCTGGATGGAGCTGGCCCCCGGGCCGGAGCCGTTCGCCCTGCTGCCCGCCGACGCGCAGCTGCCGGTCCGGCCGCTGAGCCTGTGGGAGCTGCCGGTCGACCGGGCCCCGGAGGACCTGGCCGCCCTGCTGGCCGCCTGGGACGCGGCGGAGAAGATTCCGGTCCGGCTCCGCAAAGAGAGCTTCTACGGGGGCGAGGTCCCCGAGGACGGTGACGCCAAGGACCACGTGCAGGACATGTGGGCGGTCCGCGACGGGCACCAGGTCAGGCTGCGGATGCTGCTGCGCGGCCGGCTCGGCCCCTACCAGGCGTACGCCGCCCTGGCCGGGATGCCCAGCTGGATCGGGGCCGCCCGGCAGGTCGCCACCCGGGTCGACTTCTTCCGCGGCGAGGGGCAGGCGTGCCTGCGCTGCGGCCGGGGCATCCCGGCCGGGCTGCTGGACGAAGTGTTCGACATGGACTTCTGCCCCCGGTGCAAGGACGAGGACGGCGGGCAGATTGTCGCCGGGCTCGCCCGGGCCCGCGTATTACCGGACGCGGCCTGGTCTTCCCTCGGGCCGCGCAATCGTCAACAGGTGGGGAGAGAGCTGTGGAAAACCCCGGCACCGCTGAGCTGGTGCTCTGGCTGGACGAGCCGGTTCCCTGCATCTACGCGCCCTGCGCCGGCACCGCCGTGCTGGAGTTCGACGGCACCTGCACCTTCCGCGAGTGCGGGGAGTGCGGCGGCACCTGGGCGCACCGGCTGGAGCGCACCGAGGACCCCGGGTGCCAGCTCGGCCTGGCCGTCCCCGCCCAGCAGGCCGCTCCGCCCGGGCAGGCCTTCCTCGGCGGCATCGGCAGGAGGCCGGGATGATCGTCGGCAAGTCCTTGTCGGATGACGACGTGCTCGTGGCCTCGCTGCAGGCCGCGGTGCCCATGTGGATGCTGGAGCTGGGCGGCAGGCCCGAGGCCGAGCTGCTTGGCCTGGCCCGCGAGTCCGCGGACATCGTGGCCAGCAAGGGCGACGTGATCCTGTTCCGCGGCGGCAAGCGGGGCGAGACTGCCGCGGCGTTCAACGCGCTGGCCCGCGGCCTGGCCGTCATGGCGCTGGTCTGCCCGGGCGGGGTCACCTTCGCCGGGCAGCACTGGTGCGCCGACCACGCCGCGTGCGAGAGGGCCGCCGATGTCGCTTGACCTGGCCCGCAAGTACCGGCCCCGCCAGTTCGGGGACATGCTCGGACAGTCCCCGTCGGTCGCGCTGCTGTTCCTGATGGCCAAGCGCGGCACCGTGCCCGGCGCGCTGCTGTTCTACGGCGAGAGCGGCTGCGGCAAGACCACCATGGCCCGCATCCTCGGCGCGGCGCTGCACTGCGAGGCCGGC
>Ga0310915_10000102_pt1 | contig 40690 bp, 43 predicted proteins | sample GREbulkMGAN111_FD_202508 | JGI IMG/M metagenome (GOLD analysis project Ga0310915, IMG submission 202508) | Lab enrichment of tropical soil microbial communities from Luquillo Experimental Forest, Puerto Rico - GRE.bulkMG.AN111 | ecosystem: Environmental > Terrestrial > Soil > Tropical forest >...
CTTGGAATCATCGGCCCGAATGGCGCCGGCAAGACAACCGCGCTCAACGCCATTCTCGGACTCACCTCCTACCAGGGCGAATTGAAGGTCCTCGGACGCGATCCCTGGAGAGCGCGCGATGAATTAGTGCGCGACGTCTCGTTCATTGCCGATGTCGCCGTCCTGCCGCGTTGGATCCGGGTAAGTGACTTGCTCGAGTACGTCGTGGGTGTTCATCCAAAGTTCGATCGCGCGAAAGCGGAAGGCTTTCTGGCCAAGACCGCGATCAAACGACGCAGCAAAGTGCGCGAACTATCGAAAGGAATGGTCGCGCAATTGCATCTCGCCATCGTGATGGCAATCGACGCCAAGCTTCTGGTCCTCGATGAACCGACGCTTGGACTCGATATTCTTTTCCGGAAGCAATTCTACGATTCGTTGCTCAACGATTACTTCGATCACAGCCGCACAATCGTCGTCACCACGCATCAAGTGGAAGAAGTCCAGGATGTCCTGACCGATCTCGTTTTCATCAACCACGGTCGCATCGTTCTGCAATGCACGATGGAGGAATTCGAGTCGCGCTATGTCGAAGTCATGGTGCATCCCGACCACGTCGCCGGGGCCCGATCGCTCAAGCCGATGTCTGAGCGTCAGGTGTTCGGACGAAGCATTCTTTTGTTCGACCACGTCGATCGCAATCAACTTGCCGCCCTCGGCGATGTTCGCACTCCGAGCATCGCCGATTTGTTCGTCGCGGTAATGAGCAACTCCAAAGGACCAAGAAATGAATAACCCATCCACGTCCGAATCGCCTAACCAGCCAACGCCTGCTCCACACGCGACGCCGACCTTTTATTGGTCGGTTAAACGCGAGCTATGGGAAAACAAGTCAATCTACTTTGCGCCGCTGATCGTTGCCGGGGTCGTTTTGTTCGGATCGCTGGTCGGTTCGGCACATCTTCCGGAGCGCAGACGGACCGCGATGTTGCTTGATGAAGCGCATCGGCGAATGGCCATTGAACTACCCTACGACATCGCGGCGATGATGATCATCATCACCGGATTTATCGTCGGACTATTTTACTGCCTCGATGCGCTTTACGGCGAACGCCGGGATCGCAGCATCTTGTTTTGGAAGTCGCTGCCGATCTCGGACATCACCACCGTACTTTCGAAAGTCAGCATTCCACTGCTCGTCCTGCCGCCGATCATCTTCGCCACCGTTGTCGTGATGCAGTTCATCATGTTGCTCATCAGCACCGCAGTGCTGCTCCCGAGCGGATTGGGGGGCACGACTTGGGCGAACTTCAACCTGCTCCAGCAATCGGTGATCATGCTTTACAGCGTGATCGTGATCGTGCTTTGGCACGCGCCGATCTACGGCTGGGCACTGCTCATTTCTGGCCTGGCGCGACGCGCGACGTTTCTCTGGGCGGTAATGCCTTTTTTCGCGATCGGGATTTTCGAAAAGATCACATTCAACACGACCTACTTCTATTCGATGGTGAAGAATCGCGTGTTTGGTGCCGGTGACCTGGCCTTCAATTTGCACCGCTCTTTTGGGATCGACTCCCTGACCCAACTCACGCCCGGCCGGTTTTTGAGCGCACCGGGACTTTGGCTCGGACTGATCTTTGGCGCCGCGTTCGTGATCGCTGCGATTCGGCTACGTCGTTATCGCGGTCCCCTTTGATTCAGATGCTTTCAGTCAATCAGACGAAGGAGAATTATGAAAATACTTATAATTGTTAACGCTTGTTCAGTGTTGTTTGCAGGTTCGCTCTTTGCCTCGTCTTTACAGGAGCAAAACAAGGCGATCGCGAAACGCGCCTTTGAAGAAATCCTCAGCAACGGCCGGTTCGAACTCGCAAACGAGCTCTACGCCAAGGATTTCATCAACCATGGCGTCCATCACGATGCCAGCCTGGACGAAGACCAAGCGGCGCTGAGAGGCTGGCACCAGGCGTTTCCGGACGGCGTCATCTCGCCAGAGAGGCTGATTGCGGAAAACGACTTGGTCGCCATCTACTGGAAAGCTCACGGCACCAACACCGGCACAGGTAACGGGCTGCCTGCAACGGGCAAAAAGACGGAACTAGCTGGAATTACCATCTGGCGCATTGTCGATGGCAAAATCAAGGAAGAATGGTCTGCGTTTGATCAGCTTTCAATGATGCAAGAACTCGGACTGCTCCCGGCGAACAAGTAGGCAACAAACACAGGGGCGAATCCGTGCACCCAATCAAAAAAACCGCGCGCATCGCCGGCGCGTTATATGTTTCAACGGTTCCAATTGCGTTGTTCGCCTGGTCTTATGTGCCCGGCAAACTCATCGTGCGCGGAAACGCGACAGCGACGGCAGAGAACGTCCTAAGTCACGAGACACTGTTTCGTCTCGCAATTCTCGCTGACCTAGTTGGCTTTGTGATTTTCATCTGTCTCGGCTTCGCGCTCTACCGCTTGCTTCGCGACGTCGACCGGATATGGGCGGTGGTGATGCTTGGCTTCGTCCTTGTTTCGGGCGCTGTTGGTTTCTTGAATTCACTAAATAACATCGCCGCTGTGACCCTCTTCCGCGGCGCCGACTTTCTCGTAGCCCTGGAGAAACCTCAGCGTGACGCGCTCGCTATGTTGTTTCTGCGTCTGCACGGTCAGGGCAGTGTGATTAACGAAATCTTTTGGGGGGTATGGCTCTTTCCCTTTGGTTGGTTGGTATTTCGCTCAGGCTTCTTGCCGCGCTTTCTCGGCATTTGGTTGATGATCAACTGTTTCGGATGGCTCGCCGTCAGCGTTGCCGGATTATTTTTCCCGCCGTATTCCGATGCCATTTATCGCTATGCCCAGCCCATCTTGTTTGGGGAAATGGCGATTATGCTCTGGCTCCTGATTAGAGGCGCCAATGTCGCGTCGATCCCGGCTGCGATTTCGGCAAGCAACTCCAGTGTGCCAGCTACGCAACTATGACAGCTAAAGAATGGTCGCCGAAAGCCAAGGCGCGATTAGCAGGTGTTTTTGAAGTACTCGAAGGTTCTACGTCGGCTTGGGGGCAAGTGACCGTGCTCGGGTGGCTCATTGTCGTTGGCAATGCTTCCGCAACAGCGGCGAACATTTTGCAGCACGAAACGTTATTTCGACTAGGCTTCGCATCGTCCCTTTTCGGCGTCGTATTCCATCTCGCTTGGGCGTTTCTGTTTTACCAGTTGTTCAAGCCGGTGAGCCGAAGCGTTTCTCTCTGTGCATTACTGGTTATTCTTGTCTGCTGCACTCTTCAGGCGCTGAGCGCTCTTCTCTATCTCGCACCGTTAGTCGTGTTGACCGCCGGGAGCTCTCTGAGCGCGCTTAACCAGGAACAATTGCAGGCACTCGCCTACATGTTTCCCAAATTGAACGGTCTGGCCTTCGATACCACCCTCGTGTTTTTTGGACTTTGGTGCGTTTTGACGGGCTACCTGATTTTTAAGTCCACCTTCCTGCCTCGAATTCTGGGTGTGCTGCTGGCGATCGATGGTTTGGGTTGGATGATGTTTATGTGGCCGCCGCTCGGACACTATTTGTTCCCGATAATCGCAGTCGCGTGCGGCCTGGCGGAAATTCCGCTGGAGTTGTGGCTCCTCATATTTGGCGTGAATAACGAACGCTGGAAAGCGCAGGCCGAAGGTCTCACGGCACCTAATCCCACTGGCGACGAGCGTTCCAACAGACAACGCGCGACGATCCGATTGCCTCTCTTCCTTTAATGAATCACCGACTCAAGCTTCAGCGATCGCGATGAAACTGAAACGCGTACTTAAATGGAGTCTGCTCGCAATTCTCGTCACGCTCACCGTGTGGATCTTCATCGCGTATTGGACTTCAACAAACGACTGCGGACGCAAGATTGCTCCCGGACGTGAACTGATGAAAGCGATTCGTTACTGCGAATACGGTCCGCCGGATGACGTTCTGAAACTCGAAGAAGTCGAAAAACCGGTCCCGAACGACAACCAGATTCTTGTCCGCGTTCACGCCGTTTCTCTTAGATTTTACGACAGTGGCATGCTGGAAGGCGGTGTCGGCAGACTCGTCTTTGGACTGCGGAAGCCAAGAAATACCTGCCCGGGGTCTGATTTCGCCGGAGCAGTTGAAGCGGTCGGCCGAAACGTGACCGAGTTTAAGCCGGGCGATGAAGTCTTCGGGGTAAGGGCAGGCGCTCTTGCCGAATATATCTGTGTCACGGCCAGCCGAGCGGTTGTTTCGAAACCGGGCAACGTCACTTTCGAGCAAGCCGCCTCAATCCCTACTGCGCTGGTTGCTTTACAGGGTCTGCGCGACACGGGGCGAGTGAAAGCAGGACAAAAGATCCTGATCAATGGTGCGTCTGGAGGCGTGGGCACGTTCGCGGTGCAAATTGCAAAGGCGATGGGCGCGGAAGTAACCGGCGTCTGCAGCACACGCAATCTCGATCTTGTGAAATCGTTAGGCGCCGATCACGTGATCGATTACACGAAAGAGGATTTCACGAAAAGCGATCAGCGTTACGACGTAATTTACGATCTCGTCAATAATCGTTCCTTTGCGGAACGCCGCCGCGTCCTCAAACCGGGCGGTATCTGTGTGTTGGCCGGGGTCGGCGGCTCAGGAATGCGCAAGGAAACTTTGGTCAACATGGCTGGCGGCTTCAGCGCTGCTCTTCGTTCGAAGTTCGGGAAGGAGAAGTTTGTTATGTTTGGCGTCGACATTAGCAAAAAAGACCTCGGCGTTCTGCGCGATTTGACGGAAAGCGGAAAGGTCGTGCCCGCTCTCACCAAGACGTATCGGTTTACTGAAACCGCTGCGGCCTATAAATATCTCGAAACCGGGCACGCCAGCGGAAAGATCGCTATTACGGTCGAATGAAGCTCGTTAAGCGAATCTTTAAATGGACCGCAGCTGTCATCCTGCTTGTGCTGATCGGCTGGTTCTTCATCGCTTACTGGACTTCAACTAACGACTGCGATCGCTATGCAACCACTCCAAATAATCCTATGAAAGCTATTGTTTATTGTGAGTACGGTCCGCCCGAAGTTTTGCAGCTCAAGGAAATCGAAAAGCCGGCTCCGGCAGACAACGAGGTCCTCGTTAGAGTGCGCGCAGCCGGAACGAATCCTTTGGATGGAATGCATACCGGACGCGCTCGAATCGTTTCTGGATTGCGCAAACCGAAACTAACCCGACTCGGGACTGATTTCGCCGGCGTTGTGGAAGCGGTCGGCAAAAACGTAACCGCATTCAAGCCAGGTGAGGAGGTGTTTGGCGCGAAAACCGGCGCGTTTGCCGAATACGTCTGCGTTCGTGAGGATCGCGCGATTGTGTTAAAGCCGGCGAACGTAACGTTCGAAGAAGCAGGTGGGACCGCAATCGCGGCAATTACCGCGTTACAAGGACTGCGCGATAAAGGAAAGCTTCAAGCGGGGCAAAAAGTCCTGGTTAACGGCGCCTCGGGCGGTGTCGGCACGTTTGCGGTGCAAATTGCCAAAGCATACGGCGCCGAGGTGACCGGCGTCTGCAGCGGGCGCAATGTCGATCTGGTGAAATCAATCGGCGCCGATCACGTAATCGACTACACGAAAGAAGATTTCACCAAGACGGATCAGCGCTACGATCTAATTTACGATCTCGTCTCTAATCATTCATTCGCCGAACGGCGCCAGATCTTGAACCCGAATGGAATTTGCGTCATTGCCGGCGCTGGCGGATCTGGCTGGCATGAAGGAATTCTCCGACGCATGGCCGGCACGCTTTACGCCTACGTCCGGTCGCGATTCACCAGCCAAAAATTTCTGGCTTATCTCGCGATGCTGAACAAAAAAGACATGACCGAGCTGGCCGAATTGATGCAATCGGAAAAAGTGAAGCCGGTGATCGACCGGACTTACAAACTAGACGATCTCGCAGCCGCGGAACGATATCTTCAGGAAGGACACGCTCGCGGTAAGGTCGTTGTAACCGTGGAATAGAATGAAACCAAGAATTAACCTATGAATGTTCAGACCTACGCAAGAATTGCCGGCGCGTTGTTCCTGCTTTCGTTCGTCGCGGGCGGCTTTGGTGAAGGTTATGTTCCGTCCAAGTTCATTGTGTCGTCCGACGCTGCAGCCACCGTAGCGAACATCAAAGGTTCCGAGTTTACGTTCCGTCTCGGCTTTGCCGGCTTCCTGATAGAATCGATGTGCGATGCTGCCCTCGCTTTGATCTTTTACGTGTTGTTGAGCCCGGTAAATAAGAACGTTTCTCTTCTCGCCGCGTTCCTCGGTCTTATCAGCACTACTGTTTTTGCCGTCGCCGAGCTCTTTTGTTTTATGGCGCTTCACATTGTCGGGGGAGCCGGTTACCTGAATAGCTTCTCGGCCGATCAACTCAACACGCTCGCCCTGTTGTCGCTAAAGTTTTACACAACTGGCGGTATGATCTTCACCGCCTACTGCGGTTTGGCTTGGATCTTGCGAGGCTGCTTGATGTTTTACTCGGGATATCTTCCGAAGTTTCTCGGTGTCCTCATGGTGATCGGCGGTCTCGGGTTTTTCGTGAGAAACTTCCTGCTGATTCTCGCGCCGGCCTATGCCTCCGACATGCTTCTGATGCTGATGTTTCCGGGCGGGCTGCTGCTGACTGGCTGGTTACTAATTAAAGATGTCGATGTTGGAAAGTGGGAATTGACGTGGCGCGTGAGTCCAGCCGGACCGGCGTAGTGACCAGTGACCAGATTCGTTCTGTTACATCTTAGTTCGAAACGCTAACCTTTTGACTCCTGTTTTTTCAACTCCTCAACTCCTCAACCGCTCAACCCTTCAACTCATATGAAACGTGTCCTAAAGTGGCTATTCCTCCTGATTCTAATCGGCGGCTTCGTTTGGTTCGAAATTGCCTACTGGCGATCGACCAACGACTGCGACCGGAAGAAGGTGGCCGCGCCGAGCAATCCGATGAAGGCGATTATCTATTGCGACTACGGTTTGGCCAATGTTCGGCTCGACCAAATCGAAAAGCCCGTCCCGAAAGACGACGAAGTGCTCGTCCGAGTTCGCGCGGCTTCGGTGAATCCGTATGACTGGCATTTCGTCGAAGGCACACCTTACGTCATGCGCGCGATGGGTGTCGGTTTGCGGAAGCCAAAGGACATACGGCTCGGCGTTGATTTCGCCGGTACAGTCGAAGCCGTAGGCAAGAACGTGACTCAGTATAAAGCAGGCGACGAAGTCTTCGGCGGAAGAGGCGGCGCGTTTGCCCAGTACGTTTGCCGGCGCGCCACTGGCGCGATCGCGCTCAAACCAGCGAACGTGACTTTCGAACAAGCCGCCGCTCTGAATATTGCCGGCATCACCGCGTTACAGGGAATTCGAGACAAAGGAAAAGTTCAGGCAGGCCAGAAAGTGTTGGTGAACGGCGCCTCCGGCGGAGTCGGAACGTTTGCCGTGCAAATCGCGAAATCTTTTGGCGCAAATGTGGCGGGCGTTTGCAGCACACGAAATATCGATCTGGTGAAGTCGTTGGGCGCCGATCAGGTGATCGACTATACCAAGGAAGATTTCACGAAGGGCAACGAACGTTACGATGTAATCCTCGATAACGTCGGGACCGGCCACTCACTTTCTGAATACAAGAAGGTGATGGTGCCGGAGGGAAAATATGTTCTCATCGGAGGCGGCGGAGTTGCGGATCAAGGACTGTTGGGGGGCCTCGCGCGCGCTCTGTGGGCACCCATCGTCTCGAAGTTTGGGAAACAACACATGGGAATGATGATGGCCGACCCGTCCACTAAAGATTTGACGATGCTTGGCGAAATGACGCAGGAGGGAAAACTCAAACCCGTCATCGATCGAACTTACAAACTCGAGGAAGTCCCGCAGGCGCTCGCTTATCTCGAGCAGGGCCACGCGCGCGGCAAAGTCATTATCACAGTAGATTAATTGGAAATTTTCAGCACTGCATTGCCCGAAAGTTTTCCGGCGCGAAACTCTTCGAGGGCTTTATTTGCGTTTTCGAGCGCAAAGACCTGAACTTTGGTTTTTACCGGAACGCGCGGCGCGATCTTGAGAAATTCCTCGCCGTCACGGCGAGTGAGATTGGCAACCGAACTGATCGCCCGTTCTTCCCAAAGATCGGCATACGGAAATGACGGGATGTCACTCATGTGAATTCCGCCGCAAACCACGATCCCTCCTTTGGCGAGCGCGCGGAGCGCGGCCGGAACCAGCGACCCGACCGGTGCAAAAATAATTGCGGCGTCGAGTTTCTCGGGTGGCAATTCATCCGAACCGCCGGCCCAGACCGCGCCTAATTTTTTCGCTTCTTTCTGACCGGCGGAATGGCCCGGTCGAGTGAAGGCGTAGACTTCCTTTATCTCGTAGACCGCGACCTGCGCGATCAGGTGGGCCGCATTTCCAAAACCATAAATGCCGAGTCGCTTCGCGCCGCCGGTTTTTCGATAGGAACGATAACCGAGCATTCCGGCGCAAAGGAGCGGCGCAACGTCAACGTCGTCGTACTCATCAGGCAAATGAAAACAATAACGCACGTCTGCCACCGTCAGCTCGGCGTAGCCTCCGTTAATCGTGTAGCCCGTAAATCTCGCCCGATCGCAGAGATTTTCGCGATCGGCCCGGCAATAGCGGCACTCCCCGTCGGTCCAGCCGAGCCACGGAATTCCAACACGATCGCCAACCGCAAATCCTTTCACGGTGGCACCTATTTCTTCGACGCGCCCAACGATCTGGTGGCCAAGAATTAGAGGCAGTTTTGGATTCGGCAGTTCGTTATCAACAATGTGCAGATCAGTCCGGCAAACGCCACAGGCGCTCACGCGAACGAGCAATTGTCCCTTTCCCTGTTTCGGTTCTGGAACATCACGGAGCGCAAGCGGCGATCCGATTTTGTCGAGAACCATCGCGCGCATCTTCGTAGCGCGCTTCTAGACAGGCGCAAGTTCTTTTGATGGTGGAGTTGCCTCGTGCTCGTGGAAGTGCGCGCTGCGCAGGAACGGGACTTTGTCGAGCACGTGCTCCTGGAACCATTCGAGCCAGAGGTAGATCACCGGAGTCACAAACAACGTCACCATTTGCGAGAAGATCAAGCCACCGACGATTACTAAACCGAGCGGGCGGCGCGATTGCGCGTCCTGACCAAAACCGAGCGCGAGCGGGATCGCGCCCATCAACGCGGCGAGCGTGGTCATCATGATCGGACGAAAACGTTCCACGCTCGCTTCGTGAATGGCGGAGCGCAGGTCCCAGCCCTCGTCGATTCGTTGCAGCGCGAAATCGACCACCATGATTCCGTTTTTCTTCACGATGCCGAGAAGGAGGAACAATCCGATCACGCTGTAGAGCGACAAAGTTGAATGAAAAATCCAAAGCGTAGCCAGACCACCAACCACCGCCGGCACAATCGCCGGAAACAAGACCGTGATCGGATGGACGTAGCTTTCGTAGAGAATTCCCAGGATCACGTACATCGCGAAGATGGCCAGGAGCAGGATCGCCGGCAAAGCACGAAAGAGTTGACGAAAGACCAACGCTTCACCCTGAAAGGTCGATTGCACGCTCGGATACTGGCTCTGGATCTGACCGAAGGAATCTTCGATAAACTTTGTCGCATCACCAATCGCCACGCCGGGAAGCAAATTAAAATTGATCGTAACGCTGGTGAACTGATCGAAATGGTTCACCGCTTGTGGTCCAATCACCTGGCCCGTTGTCGTAACTGCCCGCAAAGGAACAAGATCGGCCGAGGTCCCAGTTGTAACTGCAATTCCCGGACTGCCGCCGAGCTGGCCAATGGCGCTCCCGCTATTACTCCGAACATACAAGTTGTTGAGATCGCCCGGCGTCGCACGCTCGCTGTCTGCCGCTTCGAGGATCACCTGATACTGATCATCCGGCTGCTTGATCAGATAGACGTAGTTCTGTGAGTAAGCGTTCTTTAGCAAACTCTGGATCGCCGACGTCGAGACGCCATAAGTCGCGGCGCGCTCGCGATCGATGTTCACCGTCAGGTTCGGCGTACTGTGGTAATAGTCCGAACGAAAGGAAGCGAAGCCTTTGAAATCGCGCAGCTTCGCCATCAATTGATCAGCCGCCTGGTAAACGTCGTCCGGAACAATCCCGCTAATGGTAAACGCGTATTGCCCTTGCGTTTGATTGGTCGCGCCGACGTTGATTTGCAAAACTGGTTGCGGCGTGATGACTGCGTTGATGCCGGGGATGGTGGCGATCGACTTTTGCAGCCGCAGAATGCATTGCTCGATCGGGTCGCGTTGCCCGCGCGGTCTAAAAACCGCGAAGATAACCCCTTGTGAAGCGGCGCTGCGCTGCGCGGACCCGGCGACGGTAAAGAATTGCGCAATGCCCGGTTCAGCGATGACTTTTTCGTTCACCTGTTTTTGAAAAGCGCGCATTTGTTCCGGCGAAGTCCCTTCCTGAGCAATAAAAACGCCGCGCGCGGAGCCACTGTCCCCGACCGGAAGCAAAGTAAACGGCAAATGGGTGAAGAAAAACCCGAGACCGATGATACAACCGAGCAGGATAGGCCCGGTCAGCCACGCGCGGTCGAGGAACTTATCGAGCGCCCGGCTGTAGGCGCGGATCACGCTTTGAATAAAGTCGCCGGTCCATCTTTCCATCCGGGCCCGTTTGTGACCCGCTTTGCGCTCGCCAAGAATCCGAGCGCACATCAACGGCGTGAGGGTCAGTGAAACGAGACCTGAGGCGAGAATCGCAACGATGATCGTGATGGAAAATTCCTGAAAGATGCGACCGAGCAGTCCGGGCAAAAGGACCAACGGAATGAAAACCGCCGCGAGCGAAAGGGTCATCGACAAAATGGTGAATGAAATTTCGCCGGCTGTATTGAAGGCGGCCTGGAGAATTGTCTCACCGTGCTCGGCCCGGCGAATCACGTTTTCCAAAAAGACAATTGCGTCGTCGACCAAAAATCCGATGGCGAGAGTCATCGCCATCAGCGTCAGGTTATTAATCGAGAACCCGAACATGTACATCGCGGTGAAAGTGATCAGCAGTGAAAGTGGCAAGGCGATCGCAGGGATGAGCGTATCGGTCGCGCGCCCGAGAAAGACGTAGATCACCACCACCACCAGCACGAACGCGATCGCCAGCGTGGTCCGCACATCGTGAACGGAATTTACAATTGTTTGCGAGCGATCGAACACCGGAACGAAGCTGATCGATCCGGGCAGGCTGGCGCGGAATTCCGGAAACAGCGCCTTGACCGAATTTGCAACCTCGACTGCGTTCGCACCGGCTTGCCGCGAGGCGGCCAGCACGACAATCGATCCCGGCGACTTGATTCCGCGGGCAAAGAAGAAGCGCGAGGTGCGCTCGTCCTGCACACTTTGTTTCACTTCGGCAACGTCGCGCAAATAAACCGGCGAGTTGTCCCGGTTCCGCGCGACGATCAGGTTCCGATACCCTTCCGCCTGATCGATTTGCCCGTTCGGTTGAAGAACAAACGTGCGATGCGGACCATCGAATTGTCCGGCACCGGAATAAACGGTTCCGGCTTTGATCGCGCTGGCCAGATCGTCCATCGTCAAGCCCCGCGCGGCCAGGGCCGAGGGAGACGCTTTGATCCGGATCGCGGCTTGAACGCCGTAAATGTTTACTTGCGAGACGCCGGGCAAAATGGCGATCCGTTGCGCCACCACGGTCGACGCGTACTTATATAGATCGCCATCGGTTAGGCTGTCCGACATCAGGCCAATCAAATAAACCGCCTGATCGTTGGGATTCGTTTTGCTGAACGTTGGCGGGCTCGGCAGATCGAGCGGCAATTTCCCGGTCGCGCGCTGGATGGCCGCCTGCACGTCGGTAGCCGCGTCCGTGATGCTCTTGCTGAGAACGAATTGAAGCGTGAGCGAAGTGTTCCCCTGCGAGCTCGAACTGGTGATGATGTCGAGTCCCGGGATTTGCAGGAATTGTTTTTCAAGCGGCGTCGCGATGTTGTTCGCCATCGTCACCGGGTCAGCGCCGGGATAAGAGCAGCTGACTTGAATGATTGGATAATCGACCGCCGGGAGATCGTTGACCGCAAGCTTGTTGTAGGTGGCGGCGCCCGCGACGATCACCGACAGCGTCAAAAGCACCGTCATCACTGGCCGGCGAATAAACGGGCCCGAAAGGCCGGTGCCTTTGACCGGAACTAATTTCGGTGATTGGGGAGTGCCACCGTCGGACGTCGATCTTAAGCGATTTGGATCGCGCCCTTCGCGTTCGCCATTACCGGAACTTTCTTGTTGGTCAGCCTGATCCATGAAAAGAATTAGGGCGCGCTCTTGCTTGCGGCTGGGTTTCCTTCACTTGCGGCTTGAGGAACGTTGTATGGTTTCGGGTCGACCTTTGCTCCCGGAGCGAGCGCGAGTTGTCCGGTGACCACGACAGTCTCATCCGGCTCGACGCCGCCTTCGATTACAGTCATATCGCCATCCTGGCGCTGTCCTGGTTTCACCGGACGAAGATCGACCGTGTTGTCCGGCTTCAGGATAAACACGAACGGACCGCTCTGACTAATTTGAACTGCTTGCGCGGGAACCAGCCGCGCGTCTTTGATCGTATCGAGAATGAAACGAACCCGCACAAATTCTGAGGGCCAGAGCGCGCGATCGGGATTTGGCGTCACCGCGCGCGCTTTCACTGTTCCCGAGCCGGGCTGAACCGCGTTGTCGATGAAATACAAATCGCCGGTGCGGGGAGCGATCTTAGCGTCGGGCGAATACGTCTGCACTTTGACGTTCGGACCACCGAGGTATTTCCGGACCAGCGCGAGATCGGTCTCCGCCACGGTGAAGTCGGTATAAATCGGATCCAATCCTTGAATAGTGACGAGGGCAGAACTAGATGGGCCGACCAGGTTTCCAATATCCACATTACGCAGACCAATTCGTCCGTTGATCGGTGATTTGATATAGCAGTAATCGAGATTCACCTGTGCCGCTTCGGCCGCAGCCTGCGATTTCTGCGCGTTGGCCACCGCCGTGTCGTAGTCTTGCGGAGCGTTCACTCCCTTGGCGCGAAGATCGGCCTGCCGCTTCAACGTCACTTGATCCAACGCGGCTTGCGCTTTGGCCTGATCAAGGGCGGCTTGAAATGGCGCCGGATCAATCGTGAAAAGCAGATCGCCCTTTTTTACTTCTGCGCCGTCTTGAAAATGTCGTTGCAGGATTTTGCCGCTCACTTGCGCCTGGACCTGCACGGTTTCGTAAGCGGCACAGGTCCCAATTTCGTCGAGATAAATCGGAACATCTTTGGTGGTCACTTTCGCGACCAAGACCGGACGGACCGGCGGCTGGGTCGACTTCGCGGTCTCAACCCCGCGTTGCAATGTTCGCGCGACCGCGAAAGCAGCGAGAATGACGAAAAGAAACATCCCCCAGCGCGGGATCCGGTGTTGTCTCTTCTTGCCACCGACGGTTTTCACTCGATTCATCTCCTGCACTTCAGTGGCGGCTCCATTCCCTGAATCTATTCGGATTCCCATGTTAATTCTTTCCGTTCTTTCCAATCCGCGTCCGAGTCGCGGCATTTTTTCCGTTCCCGTTCCCTTTCTCCGCCTTCTGCCGGATCCGGTCCAATACTCGGATGCAGGTATGAAGCTCGGACGCGGGAATATCGTCGAGCAATTCATGACGAAGCTTGGAAGCCTCCGCGTTAATTCCTGCGATCACACGCTGTGCGCGTCGTGTCAGATGAACGGTCTTGCACCGGCGATCGTGCGGCGAATTTTTTCGCGCTACCCACTGGTCGTCTTCGAGGCGATGCAGCAACGTGACCAGGGTTGGTTCTTCGATGCCAAGATGCGCGGCGATTTCGGCCTGGGTTAGCGGACCAGGAGACATCGACAAACGAAGGAGGGTACGCCACTTGGCCTGGCTCAGCCCCATCGGCTTGAGGCGCTCGTCCAATTTCAGCCGCCAGGCCCGGGCAACACCGTGCACAAGCGGCCCAATCGTATCGATATCAGTTGTCACGAGTGGAAAATCGTTAGCTTGCTAACTAATTACAGATGCGGAGCACTGTCAATGCCAAGCAATTACTCGATTTTGAGCAAAAGAATCGATTCTTTCCGGTAATCCGTGCTCCGCATGATCCGATGCGGCCGGCGCGGCGCCCAGCGATTGCTCTCCAAGACCTCCTGCTCTCGCTCAGGACGGACCAACAGATACTGTGCGTCCGCCGGCACTTCCTCAATTTCACCTGCGTAAATCAGTTTGGAGTGAAGGTAGAAAAAAATCGGCTGATAATTGGGGTCCAGCGCATAGACGATGTCCGATTGCGGAATGTTTGAATCGATTTGAACCGCCAGCCGTTTGATCCGTTGCCGCTGGTGTATTTTCGGCACGACGGCGATTGCGTAAGTCCACATCGCCACGCAGGCGACGGCGACGATAGCAACAATCGTTCGAGACCGCGCTCCGAAAGTGAATGGCTTTTCGGCCAGCTTCCACCGGCACCAACTCCAAACCACAAAAAAAAGACTGACCGCGACGATGCCGGCGGCAAGAATCGCGATGCCGATGCCGATCTTTTGCGGATACTCAAACGCGTATTGAATAATTCCAACGGCAATGCCGCCGCCAACCCAGCCGCCAATCCAAACGCCGATCCAGCGCGGCCAGGTCACATGGTCAGCGGAGAACGTCATCGCCAATAACCAGATCGCCGGTATGAGCGACGGCATCGCGTAGCGCGGAATAGATCCCGGCACAAGGTCGATAATCACCAGGGGGGCCACTGCGCCCCAGGCCAACGCGCGAGCAAGACGCCGCTCATTTTCGGTCGCAAAATTGTTGAAACGAATGAGCGGCAGGAAAAACACCCAGGGCAAGAAGTAAAACAATCCGTGTGGAATGTTCAGGATCCATCGACCGAATTGAAAATCCGTGCCGCGCAGTCGGCCGGTGAACTGTTGCGACCATTTGGTCGTCGCCGTCGCCTGGTTCGTGGCCTGGACAAACGGGATCGCCCAAGCCGCAAAAATTCCGAGCATGATAATGATGCCGACTAAATGCGCGGGATGAATTAGCGCCCGCCAGTTTCGCTCTTTCCAAACAACCGCGATGACGATGCCATAGAAAAAAATAAGATGTAACGGCCCTTTGGCGAGCCAGCCGAGTCCGAGAAAGACAAACGGCACCGTCCAGATCAGCCACGGGGATTTCCTCTGCAGCGACCAGCTGAGCCAGAAAATGATCGCGAGCGCGCAAAGCGAAACGTAAAGCGCCTCAATTTCGATCAGTCTCCCCTTTTCGATGATACCGGCGTTAATCAGCCACATCAGCGCGGCAAACACCGAAACTCGCTCGCCTAGACTTGGACGTGCAACGGTAACAAAGGCGATCGCGACCAGCAACACGCAGATCACAGATGGCATTCGCGCCGTCCATTCGTTTTGGCGACCGAACGTCTTGAACGAACCGGCAACGATCCAGTTCACCAACGGGGGTTTCCGGAAATAGGTTTCGCCGCCGACCTGTGGCACAAGCCAGTTGCCGGTCTGAAGCATCGTGACCCCCGGCAAGATCCGACGGCCCTCTTCGCCCTTGATCGCGAGCGAGCCGAGCGCCGGGAAATAGAGTGCCGCCCAAACTGCGATCACGATCAGGAAGCTTCCGGCGCGCGAGGTCATCGAGGCTGGAATGTTGGACGCTCCGGGAGCGCCGTTCAACTCCACACCTTGACGGTCTCTGCCTACGAGGGTAATTTGATTGCCTAGTCCGCGCTGGAAGGAGTGGGAAATGATGTCCCACTCCTTTTGGTCTGCGGACTGGATGTTTTATGAACGCGGAAATAGGAGCCATGTTGGATTACATGGAGCGGGAGCGCGGAATCAAACGCGAGACCCTGCTCGAAGCCCTTTCCACCGCGCTGCTTTCGGCGTCGAAGAAAAGCGTCGGTGCCGCCCGCGACCTCAGGATCGACATCGACCGCAAGACTTGCGACATCCGCGCGCTCGCGAACCTGATCGTGGTCGAAAACGTCACAAATCCGCAAGATGAAATTGCGCTGAGCAAGGTGCGCAAGATCAAACCGGACGCGAAAGTCGGCGACACGGTGGAAGTGGAAGTAACGCCGCGAAATTTCGGACGCATCGCCGCGCAAACCGCGAAGCAGGCGATGATGCAGCGCATCCGCCAGGTCGAGAAGGAAATGATCTACGAGGAATTCAAGGACCGCGCCGGCGAGATCGTCAGCGGCACGGTGCGCCGATTCGATCGCTCTGACGTGATTCTCGATCTTGGGAAGTTTGAAGCGGTTATGCCGCAGCGCGAACGAGTGGTTGTTGAAGACTACAACGTTGGCGACCGGCTTCGGGCGTACGTCGTCGCGGTCGAAAATGGATTGCGCGGTCCGGAGATCATCGTCTCGCGCAGTCATCCGAATTTTGTCCGTCGCCTTTTTGAATTGGAAGTAAGCGAAATCGCGGACGGCACTGTCGAAATCCGTGGCATCGCGCGCGAAGCCGGTTATCGAACGAAAATCGCAGTCTGGAGCGCGAACAACAAGGTAGATCCGGTCGGCGCTTGCGTCGGGATGCGCGGCTCACGCGTGAAAAACATTGTCCGCGAGCTCAACAACGAAAAGGTCGACATCATTCGTTGGAGCTCCGATCCCAAGGAATTCATTCTTGAGGCATTGAAGCCGGCCAAGGTCAAAAACCTCGCCTTCGATCCAGAGAAGAAAGTCGCACAGATTTCGGTGGATGAAGATCAGCTTTCACTCGCCATTGGAAAGAAAGGACAGAATGCGCGACTGACTTCGCGATTGACCGGCTGGGAAATTAACATCGGCAAAGACACATCTGCGACAACGGCGGTAGAACAGAAAGTCGCCCAAGCGGCGCAAACGCTCGCCGGCGCGCTGCCAATCACGGAAGAACAAGCGGTCACGTTGGTGAAATCCGGATTCACGAATCTGGAAGGCTTGCACGCAGCCGATGTTCAAGATTTGGTAGACATTCTCGGCGTGGACGAGGCGAAGGCGCGCGAGATTCACGACGCAGTCCACAAACAGGATGCAAAACAAGAAGCGGGCTCGGCTCAAGAGGCTTGAGCCATGAGTAAATTTTTGAAATGGCAACAAAATCGAAACCAGCGGCAAGAAAACCTGCAGCCCGCAAGGCGGTTGCCACGCATAAGCCTGCCCTGGCCAAGGGTAAGGTTTGGAAAGAGAAGGTAAAACCACACCCGAAGGTTGCGCCGGCGAAACCGGCGGCACCAGCGAAGCCCGCCGCAACTCATCGGCCGGCGGTGGAAAGCGTGTCTTTAATCGACAAGAAACACCCGGAAAAGAAAACGACCGACGGCGAGATCAAAGAGAAAGCAACCGTGCTGCCGCCGATCTCCCGGATTCGCGCATCCTTAGAAACGCCAGTCGCGCCGCCCCCGAAGAAGAAAGCCGAGCCCCCTCCACCAAAACCGACCACTGACGGCACCACTGCTGCCACTGCTTCCGCGGAAGCTGAAGCGCCTTCACAAAAAGTCATTCACATCAAGCCGCCGATCATCGTGAAGCAGCTCGCGGTCGAGCTTGGTTTAAAACCGCACCAGCTCATTGCCGAGCTGATGACGTACAACATTTTCGCGAATATCAGTCAAACGATTGAGCCCGACATTGCGTCGAAAATTGCGCAGAACCACGGATTCGTTCTCGAGAAAGAACGGCGCGAGAAGGGCGCCGGCGTGCACAAAGTCGAGCAGGTCGTGGTCGCGCCGCCGCCGCTGGTCATTGCAAAAGAAGAAGAACTCAAACCCCGCGCGCCGATCATCACATTTATGGGTCATGTCGATCACGGCAAGACTTCGTTAATGGACGCGATCCGCAAGACGCGCGTCGCAGCAGCCGAAGCAGGCGGAATCACGCAGCACATCGGTGCTTACAGCGTCGAGCACAAAGGACAGAAAATCACTTTTATCGACACGCCGGGTCACGCCGCCTTCACCGCGATGCGTGCCCGTGGCACGAACGTCACCGACATTGTCGTGCTCGTTGTCGCGGCGGATGACGGGGTAATGCCGCAAACGATCGAAGCGATCAATCACGCCAAAGCTGCGCCGCAAGTGGAGATAATGGTTGCAATCAACAAGGTCGATTTGCCGTCGGCGAATATCGACAAAGTGAAAAAACAATTGCAGGAGCGCGATCTGACTCCGGAAGATTGGGGCGGCAAAACTGTGGTCTGTGAAGTTTCGGCGACCCGCCGCACGGGCATCGATCATCTGCTCGAGATGATGTTGCTGCAGGCGGAAGTGATGGATTTGAAAGCATCACCGACCGCAACTCCACGCGGCACCGTAATTGAAGCGCAAGTCGAGCCAGGCCGCGGTCCGACCGCGACCGTGATTGTGCAAATGGGCACACTCAAAGTGGCCGAGCCGTTCATTTGCGGTGACTATTTCGGTAAAGTGAAATCATTGATGGACGACAAGGGCAAGCCGGTGAAGAAAGCCGGCCCAGCGACGCCGGTAAAAGTCCTCGGATTTACCGGAGTGCCGAATGCCGGCGACGAATTTCTGGTGATGGAATCGGAGCGCTCGGCAAAAACCTTGAGCGAAGAACGTTTGCGTGCTAAGCGCGCCGAAAAGTTGACCGTTCCGCAGCGCGCCACGCTCGAGACCTTGCTCGAAGCCGCCGACGGCAAGAAAACGCTGCGCCTGGTTCTCAAATGCGACACACAGGGATCAGCCGAAGCGATCAGCGCGGCGCTCAATCAAATTGAAAGCAAAAAGGTTGACCTCGAAATCATCCACGCCGGCGTCGGTCCGATTTCGGAATCTGACATCCTATTGGCAAGCGCTTCCAACGCGGTCGTCGTCGGTTTCAACATCAAAGTCGAAAACATGGCGGTTACGGCGGCCAAACGCGAAGGCGTTCAGGTCAAACTTTACAGCATCATTTACGAACTGATGGATCAAATCAAAGACGCGATGGCCGGATTGCTCGAGCCGGAATTCCGCGAAACCGCTCTCGGCCACGCCGAAGTGAAACAAGTCTTTGAGTTGAGCAAAGGGATCGTCGCGGGCTGTCTCGTTACTGATGGCCGAATTGCTCGTGCCGCGCGCGCGCGGGTGACCCGCAAACGGCAACCTGTCTACGACGGAGGAATTTCAACGCTGCGCCGCTTCCAAGACGACGTGAAAGAAGTTCGTTCGGGCTTGGAATGCGGTATCAAGCTCGGCGATTTCAGCGAATATCAAGTCGGCGATATCATCGAGTGCTATCAACTCGAAGCGATCGCCCAAAAACTTTGATGGAAATGGGAGGGCCCCATGAAGCATCGAATGCTGCGCGTCAATGAAGTTGTAAAAAGGGAATTAAGCGGAATCGTCGCGCGAGAGATCAATTTTGAAGGCGCCCTCGTCAGCATCAATCACGTCGACGTTGCGTCAGATCTGAAAAATGCGCATGTCTTTGTCAGCGTTCTTGGATCTCAAACCGGCCAAAGCGTAATGAACAAGCTGGAAGAACATCGCCCTGCGCTTCAGGCCGAGCTCGCCCGTCGCGTCACGATGAAGTTTACGCCCCATTTGCTTTTCCATCTGGATGAATCGATCGCGCGTGGCTCGCGCGTCGTCGAAATCTTGCAGCAGATCGACAGCGACGACGAAAAGCACGAGTGAGCGCTGCCAAGTTCGAAGAAATCGGCCAAGCGCTGCGCGAAAATCAGCGGTTTGCGGTTCTTAGTCACGTTCGCCCAGATGGCGATGCCCTCGGCAGTCAGCTCGCGCTCGGCCTTTCGCTGAAAAAACTCGATAAAGAGCTCCATATCTGGAACGAGGACGGCATGCTTGAGAAATACAGCTTTCTTCCGCAAGCCGAGTTACTGATTAAACCGCCGGGCGAACCAGAAGATGTCGATGTGATCGTCGCGCTCGATACCGCAATTCAAAACCGCTTGGGAACAACACTGCAAGCGGTCAGGTCGAGCAAGCTCTGCATCAACATCGATCATCATCCAAGCAACCCTGGTTACGGCGATCTTGTTCACATCGATCCGAAAGCGCCGGCGACGGGCCAGATTCTTTTCGAACTGATCAAAAGCCAGAAACTGCCGATTGATTCCGCGATCGCCGAAAATCTTTATGTCGCGATTTCGACCGATACCGGTTCGTTTCAATATCCGAACACGACCGCGCGCACTTTTGAAATCGCCGCCGAACTCGTCCGCGCCGGTGTTGATATTGGACGAGTCAGCCAACTGATTTACGAAAATTATCCCCGACGCCGCGTCGAACTACTACGAGATCTACTTGGCACGATGCGCTTCGAAGCGAACGACCGCGTCGCAAGCTTCAGTTTGAGTCTCGGCATGGCCGGGAAGCTCGGAATTTTGCCAGAAGACAATGAAGGACTCATCGATCACTTGCGCGCAATTCGTGGTGTCGTCGTGGCGGTATTTTTTGAAGAACTGCCGGACGGCAAAGTGCGCGTGAGCATGCGATCGAAAAGCGAAAAGGTGAATGTCTGCGCCATCTGTGAGAAATTTGGCGGCGGCGGACACGTCCTCGCCGCCGGCGCGCGTGTTCGAGGTTCGCTCGCCGAGGTCCAAAAGAGAATTTTGGAGGAAGTCCGTGACGTCGTCAGTCGCAGCTCCTGATGGCATCCTATTAGTGGACAAAGCCGAAGCAATGACTTCGCACGACGTGGTCGCGCTCGTTCGTCGCCAACTGGGAATAAAAAGAGTCGGCCACTGCGGTACGCTCGACCCGATCGCGACGGGTTTGCTTTTGCTGACAATCGGTCGCGGAACAAAAGTTCAGGATTTATTGATGAGCGAGGACAAGGAATACGTCGGCACCCTCACACTCGGCGTTACGACGAGTACGCAAGACAGAGAAGGTAACGTCGTGGAGACAAAGCCGGTGCCGAAATTGAGCGAGGTCGATGTTCGCGCTGCTTTCGACAAATTTCGCGGCGATTTTTATCAAACCCCGCCGATGGTCTCGGCGAAAAAGCACGGCGGCGTTCCTCTCTATAAACTGGCGCGCCAGGGAAAAGTCGTCGAGCGAGAGCCGCGCTTCGTCCATGTTTATCGCTACACGATTGACAGGATTGCGCCGCCGGAGATCGACTTCAGCATTCTGTGCAGCAAAGGGTTTTATGTTCGCACTTACGCGCACGACATCGGCCAGGCGCTCGGCTGCGGTGCGCATTTGAGATCGTTGCGGCGAAGTAAGTCGGGGCGGTTCGATGTCGCCAACGCGATCACCGTCGATCAAATCAAAGCGCTGCCTCGTGAACAGGTTGCTCAGCGAATTCTTTCGCTGCCACAAGTCTCGCGAATGCGCGGTGCCTGACCGCAAGATCGACAATGGAAATTTTGCTAGCAATACCGGAGCTAGAGCGATTGCGAGGGCCGCTTTTCCTCGCGATCGGCGTTTTCGATGGCGTTCATCGAGGACATCAGGCGGTCATTTCGACATCGACCGAACATGCCCGCGCGGCGAATGGAACGCCGGTCATCGTTACATTCGACCCGCATCCGGAAAAAGTTTTGCGCCCAGAGTGCGCTCCGCACTTGTTAACGGCAACGCAACACAAAATCGCGCTCATTCGCGAAATCGGCGGCAGCAATTTGGTCATCATCGCGTTCGACAAACAATTCGCCACGACCGAGCCGGAAGACTTCGTGGCGGCTTTGGTCGATCATTCAAAGCCGCTTCGGGAAATTTGTGTTGGTCACGAATGGTCGTTCGGGAAAAATCGGCGTGGCGATCTCGATCTCTTGAAGAAGCTGGGCGCGACGTCCAATTTCGACGTGGTCGGGATTCCGCCTGTCAAAATAAACGGCGCGGTTGTCAGCAGCACGGCGATCCGGCAGGCTATTGAAAAAGGCAATTTTGGGCGAGCCGCCGAGATGCTCGGACGTGAGTATACGATTCTGGGAACAGTGACTCGCGGCGACCGGCTAGGAAAGAAGATCGGATTTCCAACCGCCAACCTAAGCGCGCACAACGAGCAGTTCCCACCGGATGGTGTTTATGCGGCCGAAGCAAAGATTGACGAGCAAATGCATCGCGGTGTGATCAATCTTGGCGTTCGGCCGACCGTTAGCGGCGGAAAATCAGAGCGCGTTCTCGAGATTCATCTCTTCAATTTCAATCGAGACATTTACGGACAGGATGTCGAAGTTCGTTTCCTGAAATTTCTTCGAGCGGAGAAGAAATTCGAAAACCTGGATGCGCTCGTCCAACAAATCCGCCAGGATGTTGAACAAGCCCGCGCAGTTTGAAATTACCGAAGTGATATTTCGCGACGCCGATCTCGAGTATGCCGGATACGCTGCGGCCAGTGCCATTGGATCAGACGTAAAAGATTGACACTCGGCACCCCTCAGCGTTTTCGAAAGCTCACGGACGGTTGTTCCCTTTTTCCCGCCGGCTCACGACACCCGCACAATCTTCTTCTTTGACGCTCCGCGTTTGCTTCGCGGGCGAACCGGTTTGTTTCGGGAGCGCGATATCGAGACCGGCGCGCGCTGGTCGCCTTCGCGGGACGGAATGCCGAACCGGTCCTGAACACGAACGATTTCGCGATCGATCTCCTGGATTTGCGCGATGAGCGCTTCTTTGCGCTCCGAAAGGCGCACGAGCTGTTTGATCGTCGAGCTTGGGATGTTTTTTAGCATCTCTTTATCTTACGGCTAAGATCGACAATGCAAATACGGTGAGCCTAAGGTTGAATCTGACTCGCCTTAGACACAGCGGCCACGATGCCGCCCGCCATTACTAACATTCCACTGGCCAACGCAAATGCCACGACCCAGACCGTCGGAATGGTGGTGACTTTGAACATCTCAACAATGATAAACCGGCCACCATCCGACAAAACGTAGGTCAGCGCGCTCGCCAGCGCACTGGCGGCGACCAGAATCAGCGGACGCAGAAATTGCAATCGCACGTGCGGCGCGGGCAGTTGTTTAAGAACGTGAGCGGTGAAGCCGTCGTCCTCGATATAGGGCGCAGCCTCCTGCAGCTTCTTATCCAACCAATCCTGTTCCCTCTCTTCGTTCATTTATTGCGCCCAGGCTGCCAATGTCTTCTTCAATTTCTCCCGGCCCCGCAACACATTTGTTTTGACCGTTCCGAGGGGAATATCGAGCACGCGCGCAGCTTCGTCATGCGATAATCCATTCTGACAACAAAGCAAAACGGCTGATCGCTCATGCAGCGGCAATAAACTTAGTGCGTGCATAAGATCATGTCTTAGACCCGGATCGACCGCCTGCGGGTCCAGTTCGGCCTGCCATTGTTCCTCATTAATGCCGACGAGTTCCTTTCGTTTGCGGGCGTCTTCGCGAAAACAATTGTAGGCGATTCGATAAAGCCAGGTGGAAAATTTCGCTTCGCCGCGAAAGCTGCGAATATTTTTGTAAGCGCGAACGAATGCGTCCTGCGCGAGATCGTCGGCCAGTGCGATGTCGCCACGCGTGAGTTGGCGCAATAAACCGCGCATGCTCGATTGATGACGACGGACCAGCTCGCCATAAGCGTGCTGGTCGTCATCAACAAGGACTCGAGCGACCAGGCCAGCATCTGTTAACTCCACATCAGGAGGTTATGATGTTGGCGGCGAAGGCGGAATCTCGTTCTTCTTTTCCCCTTCCAATTTCCAAACCAATAGATAACCCAGACCGATCACGAATGGAATGACCCCAAGTGCCCAAGAGCCGCCTTCCCAATCACTCCACGCGCCGAAGCAAATCATGATTCCGATCCCCACCATCACTAGAACGATGCCACGCCGTATGTCTGAACGCTGCCGAACTGCCGGCGTCGGCGGCGCGAGCAACGCAGCTGGGATCGGTTGCCCTTTTTCGGCGAGCATCCGAATCGTGCGGTGCATTGCCCGATTCCTCGAAAAACCGAAATACATGATCAACCCAACGATCAGCACCGGCGCGCCAAAAATCGTAAACATCGTGATGGCGACGATTGGAACAACCAAATCGGGAATCTCGCCTGACTTGAGGTCGCCAAGGTCGCTATCATTACCGTCGATCACGATTCCGTGCCGGCCGTGCAATTTCTTGTCCAGTTTCTGATGCAGTTTATCGGCTAGATTCGAACTGGGTGACACGCTCGCCGTTGCTGAAGCCGAAGGCGCTGTTGGAGGTGCCGGCGGGGTGGGAGAAGCCGGTTGGGCCACTGCCGCAACAGCCAACACAATTGAACACATGCAGAGAACCAATGTTTTCATATCATCCTTTGGTAGTGAGATGCAAACAGGGTGCGATTTGGATTCAAAAAACAGTGCACCACACCTGCCCAGGAATTGAAAGAAAGTGGAGCGGGTGACGAGACTTGAACTCGCGACGTCCTCCTTGGCAAGGAGGTGCTCTACCACTGAGCTACACCCGCGTTTTACCTGTGAAAATCGACCAGAAATAGACCGCCGAAAATAATGCTTGTCCACCGCCTTTGTCCACTGTATTCTCTAGAACCAATGGGATCACCAGAACCACAATACAGATCGCTCCAGAAAGTCGGGGAATGTCTCTACCGTTATTCACCAAGCGGCGTTTATTATGCGCGGCTGAAGCGACCGGGCAAGGAAATTCGCCGCAGCCTCAAGACCACTGACAAGGAACTGGCGAAGCGTCGCCTTGCGGACCTGCGCAATGAACAGGCGGAGATCGATCCGGCATCTGAGAAGATGCCGCTGCGCGAATTGTGCGAGCGGTTTCTCGAAACAATCAAGCATCAGAAACCGAAAACCCTCGAACGAAAAACTCTGATCATTCGCCGGATGAAACACGACTGGCCGACCGGGAGCCTCACCCAAGTCCGCAAGATCAAACCATCCGATGTCGATCTTTGGCTATCGCGGTATAATTTCGGACCGGTTTCCCGCAATCTGCACATCCGCACGGCGAATGAAGTTTTCAATATGGCCGTGCGCGACAGGGCGATCGTCAGTTCACCGGCTAAGCATGTTAAGCGAGAAAAACTGCCAAAGCCCATCAGGAGCACGCCCGGCTTTGAGGACTTTAAGGCAATCGTTGAAAGCATCCGATCGCAAAAATTCAACGGACACGACGCACAAGAAAGCGCGGACTACGTTGAGTTCTTAGGCTTAGCCGGGCTTGGACAAGCTGAGGCGAACGCGCTCACGCTGGCCGACATCAATCGGCAAAAGGGCACGATCACGACGTTTCGGCACAAAACGAAATCAGGTTTCGAAATTCCCATTTATCCGCAGCTGCGCGATCTGGTCCACCGCCGCACGCGCCGCCTCAAGAACCCGAGCGATCATCTCTTTACGATTAAAGGTGCCGAGATTGCAGTTCGCAACGCCTGTCGCCGGTTAAGTCTGCCACACTACAGTCTGCGCAGTTTTCGCCGGATGTTTATTTCGCGTGCAATCGAGCTCGGCGTGGACGTTAAAACGATCGCAAAATGGCAGGGACACAAAGACGGCAGCAAGCTGATTCTGGACACCTACGGCGATGTAAGCAAAAAGCACATGCAAGAAATGGCCGAAAAAATGAAGGAGCCGGAACCGGAGAACGTCGTTCGAATCAACGAGGCGCGAGCGTGAAAAAGAAAACAAGGATGCTTCCCACGATAGAAGGCATTAAGGCGCCCTTTTTCTGAGCGGCGCTGTATGAGTTGAGCTGACGATATAAGAGCTTGGATCGCAAGCTCCGCACCATCTGTGTCATAGACCAATTTTCGTGTTGTCTGCCGACCACGGAGTTGTCAAGATGAGCGTCCTTAATGGAAACCTGCAACGCATCAAGAGTGATCGAGCCTCGGTTTGAGGCGCGATCTGCCAACCTGGTTGGAGAAACTAAGGTGGATCGCGGAAACCTATTCTTTCCGCGGATGTGCGCTGGGGCCAACGCGCCCTGGCGAACCAAATCTCCCTTGATGGCGTTTGCGCAACCAGCAAACCATCATGACGCATTCACTGGCCATTCGGCTTAATCCGGCAAACCCGGATCATCACCTCTGGAACAATAACGGGACGTGGTGGTGCCACTACACGGTCCATCGCCCGGACTTCACCAAGCATCGCATCCGGGTGTCCTTGCAAACATCGAGTTGCAACATCGCGAGAGCGAAGCGAGACCGCCGATTCGCAGAGTTTCAAAACACGGCTCACTATGGCTCCTGAAAGACCTACGTCCGCGCCAGCAGGGGCGCTAAAGCTAAAGGATGCTGCGAACTATCTCGCCATATCACCAATCTCCGTCCGCAGACTAATTGAACGCGGCCTCATTGAACCTAACCGCGCACTGCGTCACATCCTAATTCCTATCGGGGAGTTGGACAGATTCCTAGGGGAGGAGCAGTGATGACACCTCTTCAAGCAGCCAAAGCACGCTGCGCTAACTATCAGTCACACGATTCGTGCTTAGGCATCGCGTTCAGAGACGATCTGAGCATGTATCCTTTCCGCAGAGAAGGGCTCCCTTGTTTGCTGCGGAACTGCGAAGCCTGTCCGTATTTCGAGGAAATCGTATTGCCACAGGTTCCGCCGAGCGTAGCGGAGCAATATCGCAAGAGCTTGCCCGCTGACGCTGTGACCTCTGTCAGACCGCAGCGTGCCATCAAACTGTGCCCGGACTGCCGGAAGCGCGAGGTAGAATCACGGAAAAGATACTGCGCAACGTGCGCCAAAGTTCGCAAGCGCAAGTCTAAGCGACAACATATGCGCGAAAAACGGGGTCTGGCTGTGGAAAAAACAGAAATTTCGCCCATTGGGGCTCAGACACTTACGAAGGCTGAAATCACAACCGGCTATCACCACCCTAAAACGTCAATTTCGGACGCTAGTTTTTCCACCGGTGAAGGGATTGCACAAGCCGCATTGGAAGATGGCGAAAGTATCGACACAGCGGAACAGGCGGTGGCGCAATGAGTCGTCGCCAATTCGATTCCACAGAAAACTCCGAGCTACGAGCGAAGATCGATGAGGCCAAGCAGATTTTGCCGCTGCCTGATCTGATGCGCAAACTTGGTTACGAGGGAAAGCACATCCGTAAGACTGCTCATTGTCCATTCCACGACGATCAGCACCCGTCGTTTTCAGTGTTCAACAGTAGCAATGGCAAAGGTTGGCAGTGGAAGTGTCAGGTCGGATGCGGCCACGGCGACGAGATCGCGTTGTTGGTGAAGCATTTCGGAATTTCACGGCGCGAAGCTATCAAACGTTACTTGGAGATGGCAGGGTTCCCTCCTCGAGCCGCTTCTAAGTCTCGTGAATATCCTGCATCGCCTGCATCTCTGAATAACTGCGTAACTGGGTCTCTGAGTTAGTAGCTGTGTATCTGTGTTTCTGTGTCCGGAAGGACAAAGGCTTGAAGCGGAACTAAGAGCACTGGCCGTGAAGAATGCTTGCACGCCCGGATGTTCCGTGAGCAAAAGGCATTTCAAGTTGGCGCGGGGTTTGAAAGCATTCGCTCGGCAACTTAACTGTCAGCTGACGCCCGCCGAGATACGAATAGCTTCGGACGAATGGTGTCGATTGTCGGAGCCGTTCCTCGATCCAGCGAAATCGCCCGAGGATTACTTCATCAGTCTGTTAGCGCAGATAACCAAAGTCCAAAAGCCCACAGGGGAAGATACGATCACCGAAGCACTGGCCGCTGTTGCAAAGCTGTCGGCTTCGGAGTTGCCAACGATACCGAAATGGCCGGATGCGCCGGAAAATGTGCGCAGAGTCGTTGCGGTTCACAGAGAACTTCACCGACGCTCAACTAAACCGGACAAACGATATTTTCTCGATTACCGGCACGCGGCGGAAGCAGGTAAGGGATTGACTCCCCAAAAGGCGCACGACATCACCTCCGTGCTTTCCGATTTCGGCGTAATCGAGTTCGTCAGTAAAGGCAAGCCCGGGATGAACAGCGGCAAAGCTGCAGAGTTTCGGTATCTCGTGTCCGACAGCGAAAATGGGGCAGAGGAAGACGACGGAGGATTCGAGTATTAATCGGCATCCCTTCTCGCGCACCGCACGCGCACGCGCGTGGAATGGTGCGGCGTAGCCGTGCGAGTGAAATCGGTTTGGTGAAGTGTTTGATGTAGCCAGAGCGATACGACTGGAGAACCAGGCTGTTACGATCTCCTTTCAGTCCGCACAAACGGTAACATCAAAATCATGAAAACAATGCACGTTGCCCAAATATCGGCGCCGAAAGGAAAGTTTGAGATTGTCGAGCGAGCGGTGCCGGAGCCGTCGCCCGGAACTGTTCGGATCAAAGTTTTGGCCTGTGGCGTCTGCCACAGCGACGTGTTTGTGAAAGAAGGCCTGTGGCCGGGAATTCAGTATCCGCGGGTTCCTGGGCACGAAGTTGCCGGCATCATCGATGAAGTGGGAGCCGGGGTGACTGGATGGAAGAAGGGACAACGGGTCGGCGTAGGCTGGCATGGCGGACAGGACAACACGTGTATCGAGTGCCGTCGTGGGCGTTTCCTTTACTGCCGCAACCCCAAAGTGGCAGGCATCACGTACGACGGAGGATATCAGCAATACATGCTCGCTCCTGTCGAAGCTCTGGCGGCAATACCAAACACACTGAGCGATGCCGAAGCAGGGCCGATGCTGTGCGCAGGAGTCACCATCTTTAACGCCTTACGACACAGTGGTGCTTCGCCCGGCGATTTGGTTGCGGTGCAGGGTGTCGGGGGTCTTGGTCACCTAGGAATTCAGTTCGGCAACAAGTTTGGATACAAGGTCGCGGCCATTGGGCGCGGTGGCGAAAACGCCTTGTTGGCCAAAAAGCTAGGGGCCAGCGCGTACATCGACAGCAAAGCGACGAATGCCGCCGAGGAATTGCAAAAATTGGGCGGCGCACAAGCAATTCTGTCGACAGCGCCCAACTCAAAAGCAATGTCCGAGTTGATCGACGGGCTAGGGCCGACTGGGAACTTTATGGTCGTAGGGATATCCTCTGACCCAATTGCGGTCACACCCCTACAGCTTATCATCGGCGAGCGTGCCATCCGAGGCTCTGCCGTGGGGACACCAACGGATTCCGAGGACACGATGAACTTCGCCGAATTGACCGGCGTGCGTCCCATGATTGAAACCTATCCGCTTGAAAAAGCCGAGGAGGCTTACGCACGAATGATGAGCGGTAAGGCAGAGTTCCGCGTGGTCCTCACAATGTAACCAGCGTAATTGTAGTGTCGCAAACGGCTAACTAAGCGTTCCCGGTTCGCCGAAACAGCTACGCGCGTGCGCGTGGAAGTGTGCGCCGAAGCGTGGGTGTGATCCAGAATCACACCTGAGAGTGGAGCGGCAACTATGATGGCTATGGGACTACCCGTATTAAACAATGCCGTTGCTTGAGCCAGTTGCCGTTGTGGGAACCAATACGTCAAGTAAAGGTAAATTCCCGGAACATACCCGGCCTCAGCCACACCGAGCAGAACCCGCAAAATATACAAATGGGCGGATGTTCTCGCCAAGCCAGTTAGAATTGCCACGATGCCCCAGCTGAACAAAATCCGGGCAATCCAAACACGCGCTCCGATCTTCTGCAACAACAGGTTACTGGGTATCTCGAAAATAAAATAGCCAAAAAAGAAAACTCCTGCGATGAATCCGTATTGCTGGCTCGTGATGGTTAGTTCTTTGTTCATCGTCAATGCCGCAAACCCAATGTTGATGCGATCGATGAAGCAAATAACCAAGAGAATGAAGACGAACGGGATAATCCGCATCCGCAGTTTGCGAATTGTTCTAGCCTCAATTAAAGCTGGTGCAGCTGCCGGAGTCGCGGCCATCTTTTCACCTCTGAGAACCACCATAATGTCACGGAAACCCAACGTCGCGATCAATCTTCAATTCGAAGCAACCGGCGTGATCAACGCAACTCTTTCCCACGGGTCTAACCAATCGATGAAGCCAACCGCCCCGTCACGATGCAACTTCAGTGAAGTTGTTGCAGCACCCTGCGGTGGCTTATCTCTTTCTCGTTAGGTGACAGCGACATGATTACCTCGATTCACACGTTGATCTATTCCGACGATGCTAACGCCACGCGGGCGTTTCTGCGTGACGTGCTCGGCTGGAAATACGTTGCGGAGGATTTTGATAACGATTGGCTCATTTTTAAATGCGGGCCGAGCGAAATGGGCGTGCACCCGACGCATAGTGAATGGGAGGGCAAAAGCTACGATTCGCCGCGTCACCACTCGATCGCCCTGATGTGCGACAATATCGAGGCCACCGTCGCCGAGTTACGGGCGAAAGGAGCGCAGTTTCGAGGTCCTATCGAGCAACGCGAGTACGGCCGCGTCATAATGATGGCGGTGCCAGGCGCCGATGACATCCAACTCTACCAACCGACTCACAAGCTGGCGTACAACCTTTAGTCATCTAACCAATCGATGAAGCCACGGCCCCGAATCACTGTGAACGCAAGAATGTTTGCTACCAACCCCGCCCGTGGCTTATCTCTTTCTCGTTAGGTCTCGATGCTGATGCGAGAATGATATGAGCGACCAATTTCAGCACGTGATGGTGCTGACCTCGATCATCATCGGCTTGGGCATTACGAACGCGCTTTTAGGCGTCAGCGGCGCGATCGAGCGTTACACTGAAGGTGACCGTCCACTGCAGCTCAGTTGGGCATCAGCATTCTGGCTGGCCCAAGTTTTTCTGTGGATGATTCTCTTCTGGTGGTGGGAGTTCCGCCTGGTCGACATCCTGAAACATTGGACACTATGGAACTATTTTCTGATTATCTGCTACGCAGTTGTTCTATTTCTTCTCGTCGCTCTTCTCATTCCTAACGACTGGGAAAAAGTCGACGACCTGAATGCGTATTTCCTGTCAAAGCGTCGCTGGTTTTATTCAGTTTACCTGCTTGGCGTGGTCATCGATGTGATGGACTCTTATATGAAGGGCGGCTGGACTTATATCATGGGACAGGGCGTGTTGGGCTGGGCATATCCTGTGGTTAATACTCTGGTGGTAGCGATTGGACTTCGCTCTAGGCGCATTCGCACGCATACGATAATGGGAATCGTGTCCATTGTTTGGCTGGTAGTCTTCGGGTTCGAGTTTGCCCCGTTGCTCCATCGCTAGACCTAACCACTCGATGAAGCCAACGGTCCTTCAGCGACTGCCAACCGGCGATCTTGCCACGACACCCTACCGCGGCTTATCTCTTTCTCGTTAGGCCCCAGCGAGTTGCACCTCCGGAAGGTCCGGTCGCAGTCGCAATGCCGTATCGAGGGACGTTTGAGCGGCGTGCCTTCGATCGGGCGTTCGCTCGACATGATAGTTAAGAGCATTCACTCGTCCAAGGAGCGCCCACGCAATTGCAAAATTTGCATCTAGATGGACAGCAGCCTCCAAATGTTGGAGAGCTTTCAAACGATCGGGGAAATTATTTTCCCTCCACAATGCGAGTGCCCGGAGATAAGCGTCGTAGGCTTCCGGATTGTTTGTCGGTTTTTGTTCAAGCGCTCGTTGTTCGGGACTTGTTAGCTTCGCTTTCAACGCGTCGGCGACAGCGGTTGCAACTTCCGCTTCGACGCCGAACATGCTTTCTAGTTTGCGATCGTAACTTTCTGCCCAAAGATATTCCTCCGTTGCGGCGCGAATAAGCTGCGTATTGATGTGCACTTCGTCGCCTGCCCTTTGGACGCTGCCTTCCAGGATGTTTGCCACGCCAAGCTGACGCGCGATCTCAGGCAAATTCGCCGGACGCGCGGCGTATTGCTGCGTCGAAGTGTGCGAGATGACTTTCAGTGCGCCAATTTTCGCGAGGCGCGTCAGGATTTCCTCCTGAATCCCGACCGCAAAATAAGCGTTGTCGGGATCGCGGCTCAGGTTTTCAAACGGCAATACCGCGATGCTTTTGTCTGAGGAAACAATCGGCGTCTTAAAACCGGGCCTGTGTGGGAAAAAATAATAGCCAACGCCAGTGGCCGCAAAAAGTATGAGCACCGCAATCGGCTTCGCGCCGAACCATTCCACGCGCGTGCGCGTGCGCGCGGAATGGTTCAGAGTAATCTGAATGGCGTCAACAGTTTCGGGAGAGCCTCGCACGCGCGTGGAGCGGTGCGGCTGGGAGGAGCCACCCGAAATAATTGCTCCTTGTTGGTGCGCATACATGGCGTTAGACTTGGCGAGAGTCTCAAATCATGGGCGATCTAACGCTTCCAAATAAGTGGGGAGAAGAGGGATTTAACGCCATCCGAAAAGCGTTGACCGATTACTGTGGAGAGGCAGGAACCCCTGTCGATCTTGGGCATGCATTCCAATGGGATACCGGAACCCCGCTTCTGAAACATTCCGAGGACATGACCGATGATCAGTATCGAAACAGCGATACCGCTTTGCAGGTAATCACTGATTATATGAATGCAGGATGCGATCCTTGGCAGGCTGTCGCGAAAGCGAGGCAACAGTGGGATGCGGAAAAGGAAAGAGTTAGAAAAGAGGTCCTGCCAGACCTCGATCAGGACAAACGGCACTGAACTTCGTCGTGCGCAGCATTAATTTGCTCAGCTAGGAGCTCCACTGTGCTGCTCCCTCGCGCACGCGCGGAATGGTTTTAGGAGATGAACCGGGTGGCAATCACGCTCGCGCTTACGCTCCAAGGGGGCGTTGGCTTCATCGGGGGGTTAGACTTCAATCGTGCCGCTCATAGTCATTCTTTAACTGTTGGCAGGCAGGCGTTGGGTCAAAGCTTGAAGCACTATGGCCACAAAGGTGACGCCGTGGGTGAAACCAAGAAGAGCCGTGCAGATAGCGAGCAGCTTGCCTTGCGCCGAATGCGGGACTATATCGCCATAGCCAACGGTCGTGAACGTCATAGTCTCATAGTAGAAGTAGTCGATAAGAGGTCGGTTTGCCGCAAGAGGCTGCTCGGATGTGCGGGGCAAGAGATCATATCCGATAGCAAAGCCTGCCAAAATGCAGCAGATAAAAAAGACCAGAGCAAGAACCCCATCCAGACGTAAATCGGCGACCGTCGCGTATGCCGCAGAAAAGCGAAAATTGCACGGACCGTTAAGCCGTACGACACGAAAACTAATCCTAGGCCGATATACAGACCATAGTAGGTTCTGGCACCTAATAGAGTTCGCTCAATCAACGGAAGAACCAAAAGTGCAATCCAAAGAGCGGCTAACTTTAGCAAAAAACTGAATCTTGATTGACTAGCCATAGCTGATTCCCCGCGCAATGATGAGCCGTTCGCTTGGAGCGCGTGGTTAGACCTCATTGGTTCGGACGGAGCTGGATGGAATCCTGAAAAATATAATTCAAACGGTCGATCTTTTTCACATCTTTCGCTCGGTGTCGTTGAACGGAATAACGCGCTCGATCCTACCCCTTGCGCCTACAATCCGAATCTCACCGGAGCGAAAACATGCGCGGACCTGGGCGTAGCTGATCGCCTCCTCTTTTGTGGCGAAGACCGGCTCAACTCCCGGTGCCTCATATGATTTCCAGCGGTTTCGGAATGGGCTGATTTCAATGATCGTCATCGAGAAACTTCAGACGACGAGATTCTAATATCGCAGTTTTTAGGCTTGCATTCCGGTAGAGTTGGCGATTTACGATCAGGACAAATGATTCCTGCTCTGCTGGTCTTTGCCACACTGCTGGGCTTAAGCGGATCGGCGCTGCTGGCTTTTTGGTGGTCGGCGCAGCACGGCGAGTTCGAGCGGCCGCAAGATGCGGCGCGCGCCATCCTGGATGCTGATGATGGGGAAGGATCAGACGAGTTTCCGAGCAACGCGAGCTGACCTACGTGGCCGCAAACGAAATTCGAGCGCCTAACGGCGAAGAGATCGCGCGCAGCCGCGCCGAGCGCGTGGAGATCGACGCTTCTGCGCGCGGCCCGGTGTTGCACTTGTTTCTCTCCGCGCTCGTGTGGCTGATGTTGGGTTCGGCGCTTGCTTTGGCGGCATCGGTGAAGCTGCACGACCCAGAATTTCTGGCCGAAAATGCCTGGCTCACTTTCGGACGCGTGCGGCCTGCGCACATGAATTCGATGATTTATGGTTGGGCAACGATGGGTAGTAGCGGCGTGGCGGTTTGGCTGATGGCGCGACTCTGCCGTTCGCCGCTTCGCAACGGGTGGTCGCTACATCTGAGCGCCGCCCTCTTTAATGTTGCGAACCTGGTTGGTATCTCGGAGATTCTTCGGGGGCGCGGCACATCGTTTGAGTGGCTGGAATATCCCATCGAAGCGGGGCCATTCCTCGCGGCGGCTTCGCTGCCGCTGGCCTGGGCGTTCATCGATATGGTTCGGCGCCGGGAGTCCGGACATATCTATGTGTCGCAATGGTATCTGATGGCGGCGGTGTTTTGGTTCCCCTGGCTGTACCTCACGGCGCAGGTGCTCTTGCTTTGGTTCCCGATCGCGGCCCCAGCGATGGCCCCGGTAAACTGGTGGTATGCGCACAACATCCTCGGTCTCTGGTTCACACCGGTTGGCCTCGCGGCTGCGTATTATTTCATCCCGAAGATCATAGGGCAGCCGATTCACAGTTATTACCTATCGCTCATCGGCTTTTGGTCGTTGGCGTTTTTTTATGCCTGGAATGGAATGCATCATTTGATCGGCGGCCCATATCCCGGGTGGCTGGTGGGCATGAGCGTGGCGGCCAGCGTGATGATGCTGGTGCCGGTGATCACCGTGGGAGTGAATCATCATTTAACGATGGTCGGATATTTCTCGCGCCTGCGCACGAGTCCGACGCTGCGGTTCGTGGTTTTCGCCGCGATGTCCTACACGGCGGTTAGCATTCAGGGCAGCTTCACAGCGGTACCGGCGGTGAACCACATTACGCACTTTACTCATTACACCATAGCGCACGCGCATCTCGGCATGTATGCGTTTGTGACCATGATGCTCTTTGGCTCGATGTATTACATCGTGCCGCGGCTCACCAATCGCGAATGGCCTTCGGCGCGGCTCATCCGCTGGCATTTCTGGCTTACGGCCGTGGGCGTGCTGGTCTATTGGGGCGCGCTCACGGTGGGTGGCGTCGAGCAGGGAATGGAGCTGGCGAATCCTAATATCCCTTTCCTCGACATCGTGAGAAGTACCCTTCCGTGGCTACGCCTCCGGTCCTTTGCCGGTGTCTCGATGACACTCGGCCAAATAGCGTTCTTTACTTCGATGCTCTGGTTGCTAGTGCGTCGTCCGGGTCAGGAGACCGGGCCAACCTTGCTGGGCTCCGAGCGAAGTTCTCCGGGAAGCAGCGTATTTGAGACTAGTTGAAGAACGACTCGTGGAAAACTTCAAACGCATTTTCGTTGGTTTTTTCCTTACTTTTCTCACCGCGTGGATCGGCCTCGTTGTTGTGCCGGTCCGGCATTTCGCACGAGAAAAAAAGGAAACGGCGCCCACGATCGCCACGAACGAAGCGCTGGTGCGAGAAGGCGAGCGCGTTTATGCCGCCAACGGCTGCATCTATTGCCATTCACAGCAGGTGCGACCGTCCCCTTTCTCCGACGACATCGAGCGCGGCTGGGGCGACCGACGAACCACGCCCCAGAATTACCTGAACGATCAACGCATCTTTTTGGGCACCTCGCGCACCGGTCCTGATCTCAGCAACATCGGTGCGCGCCAGTCTTCGACCTCATGGCATTACCAGCACCTTTACGATCCGCGCAGCGTGAGCCCCGGTTCGATCATGCCGCCGTTCCGCTTTCTGTTTGAAAAAAGGCCGCTCACCGGCCAACCCGACCCGGACGCTTTGGTTTTCAATGCCAGCAAGATCGTTGGCGGCAATTCGCAAATCGTTCCGAACCGCGACGCGCACGCTCTCGTGGCTTATCTTACTTCGCTTCGTCGCGCAACGTCACCTCCAACCACGGCCCAAAACCAAACCAATCCATGAATGAAAAAAATGAACCAAACGAAGACATGAACGTTCGGCGCGTACACGGCATTATCTGGCGGGAATATCCCGAGCCGCGCGAGCTTTGGTGGCGCACGCCCGCGATCCTGCGGCACTTCTATGTCATAATGGCGATTTGGCTGATCCTGTATCTCATCGGGTGGTTCCCGGATTGGTCGTGGAAAAGACTCGACCATGCCGCACCTGAAACAGCGCAACCGGCCGCCGCCGCAACCGCCCCTTGAGCGCGTGTTGCCATGGCCACTCCGTCACCGCTGCGGCGGACGATGGCGCATCTTCGCCGAAACGCGGCCGCGAATGGCTGCGCTTTGCCGTGCTGGCGTTGGTTGCTGGGTTGGGAATGACGCTGAGTCTCGGCGTGAATTCCGATCCACCCACGGGCGTAACGCGAGTCGTTCTGCACGCGCTGCTCGCTTTGATGGCGCTCGGTCCTCTGCTTTGGCTGGGCGGCCCGCTCCTGACCAACGCAATTGCCGCATTGCGACAACGTCGGATCGTCACGGATCATCTCTTTCTTCTCGCGCTGTGCGGCGCACTGGCCGCTTCGCTGCACGCCACGTGGCGAGGTCGCGGCTTTGTTTTTTACGAACTGGTACCGCTTCTCCTCGCCATTCATCGGTTAGGCGCTTTGCTGCTGGCTTCGCCGCGCGAGCGTCTCGAAGCGGCGTGGCGCGGATTGGCGGAGCAACTCGACCTCGTGCATCTGGTTACACCTCAGGGGATGCGCGCAGTTGCCTCCGCCAGTCTCCAGCCGGGCGACCTCGTGCAGGTCGAGCCAGGCGAAACTATTCCCGTGGATGGCCGCATTATTGGCGGCGCTGCGTTTGTGCGGGAGAGCACGCTCACGGGTGAACCGTTTCCGGTCCCTCGAGCAGTAGGGGACGAAGTCAGTGCCGGCGGTGTCGTCCTCGATGCACTAGTAGCGGTCGCGACCACCCGGCCCGGCGGCCGGCGCAGGCTCGACGTATTACGCGCGAGCGTGGAAGAATTGCTAGCCAAACCGACGCCGTTGCTCAGCGTTGCTGATCGGTTGGTGCGCTGGTTTCTGCCGTTGGTGCTGATCGCGAGCCTCGCCGCGTTCGCGCTTTGGAATCGCGCCTCAGGCTTGAGCGCCGCGCTCAACTCATCGCTCGCAGTTTTGCTCGTGGCTTGTCCGTGCGCGCTCGGCGTCGCTCTGCCGATGCTCTTTCGCCTTGGTCTTACACGATTGTTACAGGCGGGACTGTTGGTCAGTTCGCCTCTGCTGCTCGAACGCCTGGCCGGGATTCGCCGTGTTGTTTTCGACAAGACGGGTAGTCTGACCGAACCCGAATTGACGCTCGCGTCGTTTACGGTGAAGCCGTCCGCCGACGTCGTTTTCGTGCGCGCGATCCTCGGAGCCGTACAGAGCCGGAGCGATCATCCGGTGGCCGCACCGTTCGCTCCCTGGACCCAAGAAGGTCGTGGCGTCGTGGTAAAAAATCTGCGCACGATTCCCGCCGTCGGTCTCGCTGGCGAAGTCACTTGCAACGGCCGCAGTCACGCGGTGAAAGTCGGCAACGATCGACTGCTTAACGGCTCCGCGTTTTGGGCGGAGCACATATCGAGCAAACGCACCATCGCGATGAAGCTCGACGGTGAGGTTGTTGCCGTTGCCACGCTCGAAGAAGAACTTCGCCCCGGCGCGCTGGAATCTCTGCACGCGCTCGGCGAGTCGGGTTATCTCGTTACTGTCCTGACCGGCGATAACCGTGCGCCCGCCACTCTAGCCGACACGGGCGTGGAGATCCGAAACGGCTTGTCGCCGGAAGAAAAATGCACCCTCGTGCAAACATGGGAGCAGCAGGGCGAAACCGTTCTCTATCTCGGCGACGGGTTAAACGATGCCGCAGCCAGCGCCACGGCGAGCGCCTCGCTCGCACTTGGCGCGGCACATCCAATCACTGCCGCGGCTAGCCAGGCCGTCTGGCCGCGCCCGCATCTTGATCAATTGCCTGGTTTGCTGCGAACCGCTCGTGCGCTCGTGCGTCAAGGCCGGCACATCGTTGCTCTCGCCTTTGCCTACAATACCCTAGGCATCGCCGCCGCCGCGACGGGCCATTTGCATCCCGTGCTCGCGGCGACCCTCATGCTCGCCTCGAGCCTCAGCGTTACCACCCTTGCTGCCGCGCTGGCGCGGCGATCAGCGGGAACGCTCTCACGCCATAATCGCTGCCATCCTCAAGCGGTCGCTCGCCGCCCGCGAGGCCATTGGTCGACACGGCGTACTCGTGCCTGATTTCCGCACACATGTTTGGCGCGACCATCTGGAAATCGAATTCACGACTTTATCGAGAAACTTGAAACGACACGCTTCTGATCTCATTCCACGCGCGTGCGCGTGCGCGAGGGGCAGAACTTTCACGGTCGTTCTTACGAAAGCCGCTTTACCAAGTGTATCGTAGAAAGTAGTCGGGTTAAAATCGGCTCGGTGAATCTCAAGTTCTCATGTAAAATGAAAATCTAATGTCGACGTCTTCCTCAGACGTGAAATTCGAGATCGGACACGTTTTGTTCATCGAAACAGTCCGGAAGCGCCGGTGTCGTGCGCATTGGAGATCAGCAAGGAACCGAGAGAACACCCTGAACTTCATGTGCGCATGGGGATTCACAGCGGTCCGGTCAATGAGATCACCGATCTGATACCGTCAACGTGGCGTCAACGGGTTCAGTAAGATGCTTCGCCCTCGCGCGTGCGCGAAATTGTTTTCTGAGACGAACCGGGATCCTTTCGGATCGGCGGCGGGATCGACTCAAATTCTTTCCACGCGGCAGTCTGTTGCTCGCGAAACCAGTCGGGCAATTCGCGCGACTCGATCGGGCCGGAAAGAATCGGGCCGGTTCGTTTTGTCTCGTTGCAAGTGGCTAACGACATTCTCTAGATACAAACGGCGGTCCGCGGACCGCCGATGTCGATCTTGTCACGGACAAAGAGTTAGCCGACCGAGCCTTCCATCTCGAGCTCAATCAAGCGTTTCAGTTCGACCGAATATTCCATCGGAAACTGCCGGACAAGATCGTTGACAAAACCGTTCACGCTCAAGCTCATCGCCTGAGCTTTGGTCAGACCGCGCTGTTGCATGTAAAAAATCTGTTCGGTGCTGACCTGACTGACGCTCGCTTCGTGTTGAACCGCGTTACCGGTTCCGCGGACAGTAATCGCGGGATAAGTGTCAGTGCGCGACGTGGCGTTAATCAGGAGCGCGTCGCACTCGGTGTTGTTTTTGCAATGCTTCAAATGCTTCGGCACATGCACCAGTCCGCGATAAGTGGCGCGGCCGGTGCCGATCGAGATCGATTTTGAAATGATGTTCGAAGTCGTTTCGTCGGCGGCGTGGATCATTTTCGCGCCGGTGTCCTGATGTTGGCCGTTGTTAGCGAGCGCGATCGACAGCACTTCGCCACGCGCTTTCCTGCCCTTCAAGACCACACCCGGATATTTCATGGTCAAGCGCGAGCCGATGTTGCAGTCGATCCACTTGATCTCGGCATCTTCGTGCGCGAGGCCGCGTTTGGTTACCAAATTGAAAACGTTGGACGACCAGTTTTGCACCGTGATGTATTGAAGCTTGGCACCTTTGAGTGCGACCAGCTCCACCACCGCGCTGTGCAGCGCTACCGCCTCAAACTTCGGTGCCGTGCAACCTTCCATGTAAGTAACTTCGCTGCCTTCGTCCGCGATGATGAGGGTGCGCTCGAATTGCCCGAAGCTTTCGGCGTTGATCCGAAAATAAGCCTGAAGCGGGTGTTTCACTTTCACGCCGGGCGGCACATAAATGAACGAGCCCCCGCTGAACACGGCCGCGTTAAGCGCGCTAAACTTGTTGTCCGCGATCGGGATGACCTTGCCGAACCATTTCCGGAAAATTTCCGGATGATTTTTCAGGCCTTCGGTCGAGCCGACGAAAATGACGCCCTGCTCGCCGACCGCTTTCTTGATGTTCGAATAAACCGCCTCGCTGTCGAACTGCGCTTCCACGCCGGCGAGGAATTTCCGTTCCCGGTCGGGAATGCCGAGCCGCTCGAAAGTGCGCTTTATGTCGTCGGGGACTTCTTCCCAACTGCGTTTCGCGCCGGTCCCAGGCGCGAGATAATAACGGATCTTGTCGAAATCGATCGCCTCGAGATCTTTGCTCGCCCAGTGAGTGGGCAGCGGCTTTTCGAGAAATGTTTTCAGGCCGCGCAGACGAAATTCACGCACCCAATCCGGGTCTTCCTTTACATCGGAAATGTAATGGATGGTTTTCTCGCTCAGTCCGCGGCCAGCGTCTCGAACGTGGACTTCCGGATAAGCGAAATCGCCGATGCCGCGATTAATATCGACGGCTTTGGTATCAGTTTTCATTGTCGATTTTGGTGATTGTCTATCTTATCTGGTAAAAGCTGGTTCAGCGGCACTTTCGCGCGCCCAATCGTAACCTCGTTCTTCCAGCTCGAGCGCAAGTTCTTTTCCACCCCTGCGCACGATCCGACCTTGCACCATCACGTGCACGTGATCGGGAACGATGTAATTCAGGATGCGCTGATAGTGTGTAATTAAAAGTATGCCGATCTTCGAGCCGCGCAATGAATTTACTCCGTGCGCGACGGTCTTGAGCGCGTCGATGTCGAGGCCGCGAACACGTGCCGGCTCGGGCGCCTCGAACAGCGGATCAATGCGCACTGTGCCGGTAAAATACTCAGCCGATCCTTTGCTGGAGGGCTGCGAGAGACTTCGTTTGATCTCCATTTTCTGACTCCTTTTACCCTGAGACGGTCAGTGCGACGGGAATTTCAGAATTCGCCGCCACCCTTTTTCAAAAACTACGCGCGAAGAGG
>Ga0310915_10000103_pt1 | contig 40343 bp, 55 predicted proteins | sample GREbulkMGAN111_FD_202508 | JGI IMG/M metagenome (GOLD analysis project Ga0310915, IMG submission 202508) | Lab enrichment of tropical soil microbial communities from Luquillo Experimental Forest, Puerto Rico - GRE.bulkMG.AN111 | ecosystem: Environmental > Terrestrial > Soil > Tropical forest >...
AGGACGTGTGCGCGCTGGCCCAGGGCCTCAACAACTGGGTCGGCACGCCCCGCACGACGCCGACGGCGCTGAGCACCTACGGCTTGGCCAAAGTCAAGCTCGATAACAACGCCTGCCCTCCGGAAGATCGGTATGCCTTCCTGAATCCGATCGCGGATTACACGTTGATGGACAACCTCAAAACATTGTTCAACAGCGTGAAGGACATCAGCAGCCAATACGATACGGGGTCGATGACCAAGAGCGGCACGCTGGGCATGGCGTGGCGGATGGATCAGAATATCTACGTGCAAACCGTGGGCGCGCTCGGCACGAGCACGCCAGTGGTCGGCACGGCACCCAGCAACGGCGCGACGACGGTGTCCACCACGGGATGGCAATCGGGCGCCTCGACGCTGAACGCCGGGGACAAGTTCTCGTTTATCTCCGCGTCCTCGCCGGTCAACGTGGTGAACCCCCAGAACTATCAGGACATGGGGCAGGCCCAGCAATTCGTCGTGACCGCCACCACCTCCGATGTGAGTGGCACGCTGACCATTCCGTTCGCGCCCGCGCTGTATTACAGCGGCCAGCTGCAAAATGTCAGCAATCAGCCCCCGGTCAACGCGGCCATCTACGTCTACGATACGCCCGCGGCCAACTTCTCGACCATCACCGGCAAAAAGACGCCATTCAACATGGTGGCCAATAAGAATTTTGGCACCTTGGCCATGGTCGATATGCCGCTGCCGGGCGGCACGGACCGCGCCTATCGGGCGGCCTCGAAGAAATCGGGCAAGTCGATCCGCGTGATTCGTGATTACGTGGCAACGACCGACCAGTGGATCCAGCGGCTGGACGTGCTCTACGGCACGGCCGTGCTTCGGCAGGAGCTCGCCTGCGTGGTGGGTGGCTAATCATGGCGCTGACGCAGACGACCCTGAGCCTCGCGAAGGCGCCCAACGATAAAACCCTCAAGTTGGCCTCGGCCACCGGCTTGGTGGCGGGCAACTTGATCTACTGCGAAGGCGAATGGTATCGGGCGACCGATGCCACGCTGACGCCCACGATCAACGTGGTGTCGGGCTATAACGGATCGCTGGCGCTGCCGCATGAGAACGGCGCCCCGGCCTTCTTTGGTAGTCCGTTGGACTTCGGCGCGGGCACCTCGCTGCAGAGCGGCGTGATCAAATCCAATACGAGCCCGGCCAGTGTCTCCGGCGCGTATGCGGCCGACACGTATCTGGTGGGCAGCGCGATTCCGGTGCCCCCGTCGGCCTTTGTGCTGGGCATGCGGTATGTCTGCACGTTCGACATGGTCAAGACCGCCGCCGGCACCGCGACCCCGACCGTGATCGTGCGGATCGGGACGGCCGGCAGCACCGCCGATGCCGCCATTCTCACGTTCACGTGGGGCGCCGGCACGGCGGCGGCTGATAGCGGGCTGTTCACCGTCACGGCCCACTTCCGGCTGATCGGGAGTGCGGCGGTGTTGGTGGGTGTCTGCGAATGCAGCCATGCGCTGGCGGCCACCGGCCTCATTTCGACCGGCGCGTCAGGCTTCGGCCAGTTGTCCGTGGTGTCCTCGGCCTTCGATTCCACGCCGGTCAATACCATCATCGGCGTCTCTTTCAACGGCGGCGCGTCCTTCAGCGGCACGAATTCGCTGGTGGAAACCGAACTGAAAGGATTCTGACATGGCCTTGACGGCTACGACACTCTCCGGCGCCAAGGCCCAGAATGACGTGCTGGTGTCCCTCACGTCGGCGTCGGGCATCGCGCCGAAACATCTGATGTTGATTGACGGCGAAATGCTCCGCGTCACCGACATCAGTCTGTCACCGTCCATCGGAGTCGTGCCGGGCTACAATGGCACGCCGGCCGGACCGCACGGCGTCAAGGCGCCCGTGATTTTCGGACCCACGACGGATTTTGTGTCGGCGGGCCTCGTGGCGCCGAACGTGACCTACACGCAGAGTTTCGGCGCAGATGGCGCGATTACCGGTCCCACCGGCGCCGGGACGGTGCCGGTCAACAACACGATCATCTACCTGACCAAGGGCAGCGCTGGCGCCTATACGCTCGCGGCTCCGGCCATCGACCAGCAGAATACGATCATCTTCATTTCGACCACGGCCGCGGCGCATACGATCACGTATACCGCGGGGTTCTATGGGAATACCACCTCTTCGGACATGGCGACGTTCCCGGCGACCATCAACGGGTGTTTCACCATCAAGGCGCAGAACGGCACTTGGGCGCCCGTGGCGAATTGCTCGAGCGCAGGCGTGACGCTGGGATAACGGCTTGTAGGAAGGGGAGTCTATGGCGAAGAAGCACACGGACGAGTGGCAGGAACCGGAGGCCGCGCCCGAACAGCCGCGCGTGGCCGACATCTTGTCGGGGCCTGAGCAGGTCGGCGGCTATCCGCGCCTGCTCTGGGCGCCTGACGGGACTGAGATCACGGTGTATGACAAGGCGACCCATGCGGCGAAGGTGGCCGAGGGTCACAAGGAAGAACCCTAATGGATTTATCGCCTGAACTTCTCGCGCAAATCCAGCAGGCTATTAACAACGGATCCCTGACCCTCTCAGGGATGGCCGCCCGGCAGGCCTCGCCGTTCAAACCGCGGCAGCTACATGATCTGCGGCTCCTGCCCACGGCCGACGACCCGCGCCCGACATTCTTCTGGTCGGCAGTCGGGCCGCGCGACGATCCGGAGGCCAACAAGACGCATCCCTATCCGCGCCTGCTCTGGGCGGTGGATGGCACGGAAATCTGCGTGCGGTCGAAGTCAGACCACGATGCGAAGCTGGCGGAAGGCTATGTCGAAGTCGATCCGGGCCTCGTAGCGCCGGACCCGATGGCCGATATGCGGATCATGCTGGCGTCCCTGTCGCCTGCGGATCGGGATCTGGTGGTCAACGGCGCCAAGCGCGCGCAGATGCAGGCCATTCAGGAACAGTTGGCCGAATTCTCGGCCGATGATCTGGAGGCGCTGGTCGGCGGGCTACCGAAGGCGAACGGGACCGCGAAGAAAAGTGCATGACCGAAATTGTCCCGTTCATCGCCGTGCCGGTCGGAACCATGCGCTGCATCGCCTGCAGTGATAACAAGCGGTTTCCCGGCAAGATGTGGTTGGGCCGCAATCCGGTGACGGGCACGGATAGCGTGGTGGATTGCCCAGAATGCAAGGGCACGGGACAGGTGCCGCGCTACAAACATATCGACGTGCGCACGGGGAAAGAGATCGACTACGAACGTCCGGGGCAGCGGTTCGTATTGCAGGCCGATGGCCGCCCCGCTCTGACAAAGGATCTGACTCATGGCTGATCGGTCTTACACGGTATCGGGCGACAACCAGACGGTAGTAGCCTCACCCCAGTTGGTGTTCCTGAACCCCAGCGCAGGCGGCGCAGGCGTCCCGGGTTTTGAGGTGCTCCGGGCGTGGGTCAGCCAGCGCGCCAACGCCACCAGCGCGCAGCAAGGCGTCTGCCTCGGCACGAAGGTGACGGTCTTCCCCACGATGGTGAGCGCCACGCCTGCCAAAACGTCCCTGGGCTTGCCCACGGCGAACTTGGTCGGCAATACGACCGGCGCGGCGGGCACGGCCGGGATTAACTCCAGCGCGAACGGCGGCGGCGCGGAAATCAAGGTGTATCCGGACAATTTCAACGTCCTGAACGGCTGGCTCTGGGTGCCGACGCCTGCTGAGACGATGCAGTTCATGCCGGGCGGCACCAGCGGCTTTTTCAGTCAGTTCACGTCGACGCCCGGCACGCTCACCGGCTGGTCCTTCGGCGTGGTCTATCGCGAAATCGGCTAAGGCCGGAAGGGACGGAGCTGGCTGCGGCTGGCTCCGTTTTTCGTCTCATGCCGACGTTCTATATCCCTCGTCTGGTCGGGGGCATGTTACCGACCGCGCTCGCGCAAGGGGCCATTACGGGCCCTGCGGGCGTATGGACGAACGTGACGCCTGCCGGGGTCGACATCACCGTCGGCCCGAATGCCGTCGTGACGGATCCGACCCTGCAGGGCCGGATGTTTGCGCAGTTCGCGGGCTCGCTGGCGGCCAACGGCATCTATCAATCTCTCGACTACGGCCTGACCTGGACGCAAATTAACGCCACCATGACGGGGCAGATTTCGATTGCCCCGAATGGCACGCTATATCAAGGCGGCATTGCGGGCGGCGGCCTCGGGTTTTTCGTCTCCACCGATCATGGCGTGACCTGGACGAATCACAGCGTGACGCCCTTTGCCACGCAGGATGTCTATCCGCCGAGCGTCGATCCGAATGACTCCAACCATCTGATCATCACGCGGCATGAGGCGAACGGCTTGGCCGAATCGACGGATGGCGGATCAACGTGGTCCGGCATCACGTTAGATGCTGGGATGACGGGCGCCACGGGAACCGCCTTCGCCTTCTTCATCAATACCGGCACGCCCAGCACGACCCGAACGACGTGGATCTGGACGGCGCAAGGCACGGGCGGCGCATTCGGCACCTGGCGCACGACGAATAGCGGCAGCACCTGGACGCATGTGGACGCGGCCGAACATCCGCATGGGGCGATGCAGATTTATCAGCCCGATACCAGTGGCGTGGGCTATCTCGGTGAGATTTATTCGGGGCTCGGTCAAGGTGTGCTGCGCACCACGGATTACTTTGCGACGTTCACGCATGTCGGTGATGCGGGGCTGAGCCAAAGCGGAGTCGTCAGCGGCACGCCGAACAATATCTATTCGTTCTATGGCATTGGGGGCAGCGGTCCGGCCTACCAGACCGCGGCACAACCGGGGATCACCGGCTGGACGGCGCCCACCGTGCCGATGTCGGCCGGGGCGGCCATGATGGCCACGATCACCGACGGGCGGCGCTGGGCGGTGCTGGGGGCGTGTTGGAATGCCGGGATGTGGAGGTTAATTGAATAATGGCGAGTCTGAGCGGCTCCGTCACCACCACGAATCCCGATTTCAATATTGATACCACCGATGGTCAAGGGAACGCCATCACCACGACAGACTGGGTCCATTGGACAAATACCGGGGGCACGTCACAGCGGAAGTCCGGGGGCGGTTCACTGATTTCGAATTACACGGCCTTCAACGGCCTTGAAAATCAATTTACCGGGTATGCGCGCACCATTTCCTGGACGAATGGCACGCCAACCGCCAGTGGCTCCGATCAAACCGGCATCTATCTCGCCGCGACTGGGGCGGGTTCGGGGTTTACGTTCACCTTTCCGGCGGATTCGCTGGTGCTCCGGACGGCCTATGTCTTCATTGGAGGCTTTCAGAGCACGCTCAACTTTACGGCGCATCTCTCGGATTCCTCCGCGACGGATTATACGGATAACGGGGGGGGCGATACGGGAGCCAATTATGTGCGCAATTACAAACTCACGTATCAATCGGCCTCGGATTCCCAAACCCTCACCATTACGTATTCACTGGCCAGTGGGGCCGGGAATGTCAATATCTTTGGGGCCTCGTTAGTCGTCGGCGTGGCTGGGGCCACCTTTGTGCCCCATCAGGTCTATATGATGCCCTTCCTGGCGCAGTAAATGGCGATCTGGTATCCGCCGCCGCCGCCGGCTCAAGGGCCATCCGCGGTGACGCCGCCGATCCCGCATACGGTGGTTGCGAATCCGCCCGACAACCCGCCGCAGCGGTTTCGCGAGACCGTCACCTATCTGCTCGTGGTCAACGCGTGGCCGCCGACATTAGAGCCACGGTTGCCCTATCCGGACGCGCAGCAAGTCAAAAACGCGGCGGTGATTCCAGCCCCGCCGGTCTCGGCGACACCGTATCGACAGCCGAACGCGCACATTCTGGCGCAGTGGGATCCCCTCCAGATTGAAGTGGTCGACACGTTTGTCATTCCGCAGAGCGCGCCCGATTCACCGCGTCCGGGCGGCCCGTTGTCCACGGCAGCACTGAATCTCTTGGTGCGCAGTTGGGATCCGATTCCGCCTGTGCCGCCGAAGGCGCCCCCAACGGTCTGGGTGCCGTTGCCGTCTCCGTATACCGCGGTCGGGCCGATTGTCGCGGCAAACCTGACGCTGATTGAACAGCAATGGATCCAGAATTGGCCAGCGCAAACGCGCGCGCCATGGGCGGGCTGGTTCAGGCTACCCGACGTGCATCAGGTCAGCATTCCGGTGCCGTGGTGGGTGTATGCGTCGTGGATTCCACCCGCGCCCTATCCGCCGCGACCGGTAGCGGTGGCCACGGCCGCCATTCCGCCGCCGCAGCCCCCGCCGCCCGGGCCGCCGCTGACTCTCGCGAATCGGCTGGTGCTGCGGCAGTGGGCGCAGGACTGGGGGGCGCAGGCGAATAAGCCGGTGCAGGAAGTCAGCGTGGTCATTGCGTTCCGGCCGGAGTGGGCGGCGCAGGCCAATCAATACATCGGACCCAATGGGTTCCAATCGATTATCAAGTGATGGCGATTCCCTTTCGCAACACCCCGGGCTGGGCGGTCGGCGCCGAAATGATCGTAGAAATCGGCGGCGGCCCGTTCGCGGGCACCGTCACTGTCTATGTCACGGGCGACGGGGGCACACAAACGATCGGGAGTGTGGGATCGGGCCTCTGCGCGAATGAGGGAAACGGGTATTATACGTATCGCCCAGCTCAAGCGGAAACGGATTACACGCTGGTGGCGTTCACGTTTATCGGCGCGGGGGCCATTCCGGTAACGACGCAGATCCCGACGATTGGGGCGCACTAATGGCGATTCCGATTCGCAATACCACCGGCTGGGTCATCGGCGCGCAGATGATCAGCGCGTCGACGGGTGTGGCCTATGGCGGCACGGTCACGGTCTATGTGACGGGCGATGCGGGCACGCAAGTGCTGGGCGGCTACAACGGCGGCGTGGCCATTGCCGAAGGCAACGGCTACTACACCTACCGGCCGCTGCAGACCGAAACCGATTTTACTTACGTCGGGTTCACGTTCGTCGGCTCGGGCGCTATTCCGACCACCATTCAGGTCCCGACGGAAACCGCCACGCAGGCCGCGGCGGTCATCGGCACCACGACCACCCTCGCCTATACCGTGCGCAGCATCATCACCGATGCGCTGCAGGAAATTGGCGTGCTCGCGGGGGAGGAAACATTAACCGCGGCGCAGGGGCAGATCGGGCTGCGGCGCGTGCAGCAGATGATCGACGCCTGGGCGGCCGATCAACTCACGCTGTCGCGACAGTTGCGCACGGTATTTAGTTGGCCGTCCAATGTCTCAGCGGTGCAGGTCGGGCCGGGACAAACCGTCGATATGGTGCGGCCGGTGTGGGTCAGTGAAATCACCTATGTGAATCCGGGCACCAATCCCGGGGTCGAGGTGCCACTCGGGCTGATGGATGAGGATGCCTATGCCTCCATCTCCATCAAGGGCCTGCAGTCAGGCCTTCCGATGCAGGCGTTTTACCAGACGAATCTGGCCGATGCGAATGGCACGCTGACGATCTGGCCGGTGCCGAACCAGGGCCTGACGATGGTGCTCTATACGCCGCAGGCCGTGGGTGTCCCGGCCACGCTCGATAGTGTGCTCCTCGGGCCGGAAGGTTATCAGTCGGCGTTCCTGTATCAGTTGGCGCTGCGTCTGTGTATGCCGTTCGGCGTGGCCGTGCCGGATCTCCTGCCGCGGATGGCGGCCACGGCCTTTGATGCGATGAAACGGCCCAACGTGGAACCGGGCGTGATGGGCATCGATGCGGCGCTGTCGCCCGGGCTGGGCGGCGGTTACAACATTCTGACGGACAGCACGACGTTCAGTCGATAGGAGCAGTATGGCGACACCACTGTTAATCAACGGGTTGTCGGGTCTGTCGAATACCCCGATTTTCATCGACGGCCCAGGTCAGAAGATTTTCGACATCGTGGCGTATAACGCCAGTGCGGCCGCGGCCTTTGTGCATTTCTATGATTCGGCGCTGGCACCCACGGTGGGCACGAGCGTGCCGGTCTTTACCGTGGGGCTGAATACCCTGGTCACGTCGACCATTGCCCTGCAGGATGTCGGGGGCTTGTTCTTCAAAAACGGCATCTGGGCGGCGGCGACGACCACCCTTGGCGGCTCGAGCGCGCCAGCCACGGCCCTCGCAGTGAGTGTCGGCATTAGCTAATGCCGTCATATCCGGGGTTCATCGGGCCGAGTTATCAGAGTGTCAGTTACATGGCTGACGCCGAACGGCTGATCAATCGCTTCCCTGAGGCGAATGAATCGAGCTCGGCGCCGAGCCCGTGGGTGTTGTTGCAGTGTCCGGGGTTTCGGTTCGTGGCGCAACCGCCCTCGGCGGCCCTGGGCCGCGGCATCTTCTCGCAAAACGGGATCACGCTCTTTGTCGCGGGCAATGTGCTGTATAGCCTGAATGCGGACAACAGCGTCACGGCGCGCGCCACGCTCGCGGGCGATGCCAACCCCTGCACGTTTATGACGAATGGGGATGCGGGCAGTCAAGTCGGCGTCACCAGCGGCAACCAGTTTTATGTGGTCAGTGTGCCGGGGTTCGGCGTCACGCCTGTGACCACGACCGGCGCCACGATGTGCGGGTTCCTTGACGGCTTTGGGTTCATCCTCGACGCCTCGAGCTCCACGCTGCAAGTCACGAACTTTGAAAATTTCCTCGTCGTCAATCCCGGCAACATTGCACAGCGCACGGCGGGCTCTGACCCGTGGCGCGCGCTCTATATCGTCAACCGGCTGGCCTATCTGCTCGGGGAACGCACCTCGGAAGTCTGGTGGAACAACGGCGGGGCGCCGTTCCCGCTGGCGCCGATTCAGGAGGGGTTCATGCAGGAAGGCATCGGGGCGCCGTTCTCTGGGGCGCGGCTCGATACCTCTCTGCTGTGGGTGTCGCACAACGATCAGGGCCGCGGCAAGATCGTGGCGGCGAGCGGCTATACCCCGCAACGGGTCTCGACGCATGCCGTAGAGGCCTCACTGCAGACATATAGCACGCTGGCCGATGCGATTGGTTTTTCCTATCAGGAAAACGGCCATACGTTCTACACGGTGACCTTCCCCACGGCACAACGGACGTGGTGCTATGACCAATCGTCTTCGTTGTTTCATGAGCGTCTTTACTGGAATACCACTCTGGCGACATGGACCGCGTATCGTCCTGGGTTTGCGTGTTCCGATACGGCTCGGAACTTGGTGCAGGATCGGGCGACGGGCGCGATCTATGAGATGACCACGCAAGTGTTTACCGATGTCGACGGCGCCATGATTCGGCGCCTCCGGCAGCCGCCGCGGCTCTCGTTCGATCAGCGCCGCTTCATTACCAACAGCATCGAACTCATCGCGGACAAGGGCAACGGGCTGGTGATGGGGCAAGGCGCGCTGCCGCAAGTGATGCGGCGCACCTCAAAGGACGGCGGCAAAACGTGGGGGAACGAACACTGGGCCACGAGCGGCCCCATCGGCGCGTTCGGCACACGCATTCGGTGGACGCAGTGCGGGCAGGCGCGGAATCGCGTGGACGAATTCGTAGACACCGATCCAGTGTTCGCGCCCTGGGTCGATTGCGTCATTAACGTGACGCTGGGGACATCATGAACCTTGAAGAAATTCTGCAAATCGTGGAAGCGGTCACCAAGCTCGTGGAAGCCCTGAAAGGCCTGGGCCTCGATGCGTCTGGCATCAAACTGCAAACCTCGCAGCCGGTGGACCTCTTGGCGCTCTTCAAGCAGCCATCATGACCTACATTTTCGACATCAAGGATCCGACGCCCATCTATCAGCGGTGTCGCGTCGACCCGTCGCAGGCGATGCCGGGCTATGTCATCGTCTATCGGCATGTGCTGCCTGGCCAGACGCCCGTGGCGATGGTGGTCGAGCCGTCGGGACTGGTTCGGGATCTACGTCCTGGCGAAAATCCGGATAGTCCATGGTGCTGGGCGGCGCACTATGGTGACCTATTGGTCTATGACGATGCCGCAGTCGGCGCCGCCGACAACACGGCGGCCGTGGTGATGTTTCGGTTCGTGGGATGAAAGCCTCGTCCGTGGTGCTCATCGGCGGGCGGTCGGGCTCGGGTCTCGGGCCGCAGATTCCGCCCGTGCGGCGCGCGCCGCTGCCGCCGTTCGTGCCGCCCGTCAACTATCGCACGGTGCTGCCATTCATCGCGCCGAGTCAGCGGGATCTGCATTTCTATCGCGGCAACTTTTGCGGCATTCGGCTGGACGGGGCACCGAGTGTGCCGGGATCCAATCATGACCATCCAAGCCTCATCATGGCCGCCCTGCTCGACAACTACCCAGCCGAATGGCAGCACGCCTATCTCATGGAGTATGCGCAGAACGGTTATACGCATCTCCAACGTAGTCTGGGCCACGCCCTTTACTACGGCCACAGCCTGGACAACTACATCAGCCTCTCTCGTGTCGCCCGCGAACAATATGGCCTCTATTGCGATCACTGGCTGATGGGTGGCGGCGAGGGCACCGGCTGGGCCTTCAAGGCGAAGGATCAGACCGTGGACTACTGGCGGCCGTTCCTGACGCCCTACATCAATGCGCTCGTGGGCGCAGGGGTGATGGATACCTGTTGTGTCGGGTGGCAGTTGGATCAGTTCAACATTCCCGGCAATGTGCTCATCGGGATCATTGCGTGGATGGCACAGGCCGTGCCGCAGTCAGTGCCCCTCTTTACGCACTGGGTGAACGAGGCGCTGGCCTGGTGGAAGGATGGCGGCGAAGTCTGGACCGACGACTATACCGGGAGCACGAACGTCGACAATCGCTTTACGTGGTGGTGGGTGATGCAGCCCTATCTCACGGGCGGGCATCATCAAGGCAGTAATGCCATGGCCATCGGTGACCCGAAGCAATATCAAGATCGACTGCTCGATACCTTGGACCCGTTCGGCGGCGATCTCAGTAAAGGCGATATGGGCCAATCGCACCGGGACGGGGTTCGGCCGTTCGCACTGACCGCGTTTGAAGTCACGGCGCAATATCAGTTTGATGCGCAGTGCACCGAGGATCAGGGCGATCTGGCGGGCTATCTGGCGATGTGCACGACATCGCCCACGGGCCTGCCGATGGCGGGATACGGCAATGGCGCGCGACGCACGGATGGTTTGTGGTTGTAGACGTGGGGCTAACCCTGGGCGCACTCCAACAGATGGTGGAGCAAAACGACGACAAGAATGAGGAAGCGCATAAGCGACTGCGGGGAGACCTCCGGACCGCAGAAGACAAGATTTATGACTATGAACGGCGGTTAGCGGCGCTGGCGATGCAGATTACACGGCTGGAACAGGCGCCCCCCCCGGATGTGTCCTCGTTGCGGTTTCCGCTGCCGATTGTGGTGGCGGTGGCGGCAGGGTTCATTACCATCGGGGCCGGGATTTATAAAGCGCAAGCGGATGTGCAGGCCTTCCATGCCGAATTCGTCAATCGGATGGAAAAGCAGCAATGGGAAGCGGCGAGTGCGGCGAGTAAGAGCGAAGCGGCGACGATCAATCTGAAAGAAAGTTTGAATAAGCTGGATGCGCAACAGAAGTTACAATATGCCGAATTTCAGCAGTTTCGGCAGGACATTGCGCGGAGATTAAAGTAATGGCAAACGGGAGTTATTGTTGCGCGATTGGCGTGTGCTGCCCGCCTGATTCAGCCGCGCGGCGCGCGGCGCTGATTGCCGAACTGTCGCACGGGATGGCTGAGAAGGGCGTCATCGCCGATGCGGCGGTGAAAGTGAATGGTGCAAGCCTCCTCGAGCACGTCGCCGACTGGCTCATTGCGAATGTCGACATGGTGCCCAAAGGCATGATCGATCTGTCGCGGATCGTCGAGTTGGTGAAGAAGTCGGGCTAAATGCCGTCCGCGACGCCGAGCCCGATCCCGGTCAAGTCGCCCGTGTTAGAAGGCGACAAAGTGAGTTTTACGTGGGCGCAATGGCTGGTCGGGGTGCTGAATGCGATCAAGGTGACGCCGGGCAACTCGCTGCCGGTGACGGTTGCGACGTTACCGACTCCGGTGGCGGGCATGCTGATCGTGGTGACAGATTCGACGGTGAACACATGGGGATCGGTTATCACGGGCGGCGGGGCCTTCACCGTGGGGGCCTTTTACAACGGCACGAATTGGACGGTGGCGGCGAAATGATGGCGGCCAAGCCTGAGACGAGGAAGGAACCGAGCGTCATCCGGTTCCGACAAGCGGGTGCCGAGGATGTGCCGGAGCTCGTGGCGATGCTGCGCCAGTTCGTCACCTCGACGCGGTATCGGAAGTATGTCGGGGAGAATCCGGAGGCCCTGCGCGGGTTTCTCTTGGGCATCATCGAACAGCCGACGGCGGCGATTTTCGTCTCGGAGCGGGCTCATCGGGTCACGGGCATGATTGGCGTGCTGGGGTGTGTGCATCCGATGAGTGGCGAAAAGTGCGTCAGCGAATTGTTTTGGTGGCTCAATCCGGCCGAGCGCGGGGCGGGGGCGTGGCTGCTGCGGCGCGCGGAAAAGTGGGCCCTGCACTACGGGGCCACCTCGATCCAGATGGCGGCGCCGGTCGATAAGCCGCGCGTCGCCGAGACGTATGCCGCGCTCGGCTATGAGCCGATGGAAACGTCGTTTCACAAGAGGTTGCCATGAGTTTATTTACCGGCGCCACATTGCTTGGCATGGGCCTGGCGGGCGGGCTCGGCTCGGCGGCCATTCAGGCACATCAGACCGGCAAGGCGGTCGACGCGCAGACCAATGCGGCCAATCAGGCGCTGGCGCTGCAGCAGCAGGTCTATAACGACCAAAAGCAAAACGCCGCGCCCTATCAGCAATTGGGCACGTCGACGTTAGGGCGGCTCGGGCAAATGGCGGCGCAACCGGCCAACCAGTTCAACCCGGCCAACTATCAGGGCGGGGTTCCCGTGCGGCCACAGGGCTTACCGCAGATGCCGCAATTGCCCCCGCAGCAAGCGATGGGCAGCGGCCTCGGCACGATGGCGCCGGGGCAGACACAGGCGGGGAATGCGGGGAATGCGGGCGGTGGTGACAATACGGTGACCATCCAGACGCCGGACGGGCGAATCCTGCGCGGGTTCCCGCGCGAGCGCGTGGCGGAAGCGCAGGCCCGCGGTGCCAAGGTGGTCTAAATGGCTGATTGGTTCGATCAAGCCATGCAAGGCGCTCCGGCCGTGCAGCAAGTGGCCACGGCGCCGGATGGCGTCCCTGTCTATTCGGATGGGAATGGCCAGTATTACACGCAGAATGGTGACGGCAGTTATACGCAGCAATTTCAAGGCGGGCTGCCGGATTGGCTGTCGCAGGCGGTCGGCGGCGGTCAGAGCTCGGCGCCCACGGATCCGTTGCGCGCGCAGATTGCCCAATGGGCCGCGATGCCGGGCGCCGATCCGTCGCTGGCGAATGACCCGAATTACTGGGTGAATGCCATCAATAGCCGTGGCGGCCTGACCGATGCCAATCGGCAGTATTGGCAGAATGCCAGCGTCGGCCCGTCGGCCTTCTTCAACAATCCGAATCGTGAAGGCGGCGGCGGGTCGAGTTCGCTGGCGTCCTTGGGCGGCGGCTCGGGTGGCGTGGCGGGGCAGCAGTTTCAGCAGGCGCCGCAAATGCCGTCGATGCCTGCGCCGGCGCCGTTCACCGGCAACACGAATTACAACCCAACGGGCATCAATGCGCCGTCTCCCCTGCAGGCGCAGCAGGTCAGCCCGCAGTCCGTGGCGCAGCCGGGACAGGTGACGCCCCAGCCGATTAGCGTGGGCAACATTAATGCCCCGGCGCCGCTGCAGGCGGGCACCATCAACGCGCAGGGCATGGCCGCGCCGGGCAGCATCACGCCGCAGATGATTCAGGGCACGTCGGTCAGCGCGCCGAGTGCCTTGAATGCGCAGACGCTGGCGAATCCGGCCGGATTCCAAGGGGTCAGTAAAGCGGATCTCGAGGCGGATCCGGGCTATCAGTATCGGCTGCAGCAGGCGCAGGATGCGATCACCAATAGCGCCGCGGCGCAGGGTATTGCGCGCGGGAGTAACGCCTGGAAGGCGCTGATGCAGCAGGCCAGCGATATGGCCTCGCAGCAGTATCAGCAGACCTATGCTAACAAGTTCGGGGAGTGGCAGGCCGGGATCAACAACACACTCAACACCACGGCGGCCAACAATGCCGCGCTGGCGCAGGCCTACGGCCTCACGAACCAGTTCGGGCAGAATGCCGCGCTGGCGAATCAGGCCAATGCGCTGAACGTCGGGCAGTTCAATGCCGGACAGGCCTATAACGCGCAGGCGCAGAACATTGCCAATCAGATGCAGGCGGGGCAGTTTAATGCCGGATTGAATTACAACCAGCAGGCGCAGAACATCGCCAATGCCCTGCAGGCCGGTCAATTCAATGCGGGCATGAACTACAACACGCAAGCGCAGAACATCGCGAATCAGATGCAGGCGGGCCAGTTCAACAGCAGCCAGAACTATAACGCGCAGCTGGCGAACATCATGAACACACTGGGCGTGAATCAATTTAACGCCCAGCAGATCCTTCAGGCACAGTTGGCCAACCAGGGCGCCAACCTGCAGGCGGGCCAGTTCAACGCCGGGATGGACTACAACACGCAAGCCTTGAACGAGGCGAATCGGTTTGCGGCGTCACAGGCGAATAATGCGAATGCGCTGAATGCCTACAATGCGAGCCATAACGCGGCGCTGGGCACCTATCAGGCCAATGTGCAGAATGCGCTCGGGCTCGGACAATTGGGGCTCGGCTATCAGCAGGCGGCGAATGCCTACGGGCTCGGGCTCGGTCAACTGGGGCTCGGCTATGCGAACTTCGGGCTGAATCAACAGGGGCAGAATTACAACCAAGGCCTGTCGACGTTCAACGCGAATCAGGGCGCGCAGCAACAACTGTTCAACAATAACTACTCGCTGGCACAGCTCGGGCTCGCGGCCAATGGGCAGATTGGGAACTTCGGCCAGAACTATGCGAATCAGGCCGGGAACCTCTACACCGGCATCGGCAATGCGCAGGGGGCCGGATCGATTGCCAATGGGAACAACTGGGCGAATGCGCTAGGCCAAGCGGGCACGTATGGCCTAATCGGGATGTATGGCGGCCTCGGACAGCAGCCGCAACAACAGACGTGGAGCCCGAATAGTAACGGCGCTGGCGCGGTTCAATCGCCGTATTTCGCGTATTAGGTAAAGGATCACGATTATGGGCTGGCTGAATCCGTCGCAGGGCGGGCAAACGTCATTCTCGCAGTTGGGACAACAGGCGCAGTCCCCCACTATGGGCGGCGGCGGCTGGGGCGGGAATACGCCCTCATGGGCCAGCGGGGGCGGGATGGGCGGCTGGGGCGGCATGGGCGGGTTGATGCAGCGGCCATCACAAGGCCTCGGCGGCTATCAGTGGGGCGGCTCGGGCTCGATGGGCGGCCTCATGCCGCAGCCCACGGGGCCGAATGCCGGAGTCCTGGCGCGCGTGGCGGGCAATCCGTTCCAGTCAGGGCCGATGCTGCCCGGCAATTGGTCGATGCCAAATCAGAACCTGATGGGCTATGCGCAGGGCAACGGCGGGCAGCCCGTGATGCCGGGCACCATCGGCGCGCTCTCGCCCGGTGTCGTCTCGGGCACGCCTGGCGCGACACCTGGCATCTCGTCCACGATGGCGCCTGCGGATTGGCTGGCGCTGACGCGTGGCGTGGTGGCCGGGCCGCGGTGATGTATGCCGATTGATCCATCGATCTATAGCAATCAGCAGCCCGCGCAGGGCTTCAATACGCCCTTTCAGGCGCTGGCGACGATCAGCACGCTGCAACAGCATCGGCAGAATATCGCCAATGCGCAGGCGCTGGAACAGGAACGCCAGCAGCGGATGGCCGAGCAGCAGAAAAAGGATGCGGCTGACCAGCGGTTTTACGCCATTCTGCAATCGCCCAACTTCACCGTCGATAACCTGCTGCAGCAAACGGCGCAGTCGGCGCCGGAACATTTCGGCACGGCGCAAAAACTGGTGAATGATGCCGCCGAAGCGGCCGCGAAAGTGAAGGCCTCGAAAGCACAGGCGGATGAGGCCAATGCGCTCTTTCAGCTCCATCAGCAGCAATACATGGGCGGGCTGGCGAATGCGGTCAAGAAATACGGCGATACGCCGGAGGCGCTGCAGTTTGCGCTCTCGGTCCACCAGAAGGCCTTCCCCGATTCGACGCAGCCGGAGCTGATTCGGCAGCAAGTGATGCAGGCCGGGCCGGGCTCGATTGCCAAACTCACCTCAATGCTGATTGCGCAGTCCGAGCAGGCGCAAAAGTCGTATGACGACTCGCAGGCGGCGGCGGCGGAGCTTCCAGGGAAGACGGCCAAGGCGCAGATGGAACAACAGGTGGCCGCGGGCATGGTCGGCGGCCTCACGCCGGAGCAGCAATCGCAGGCGAAGAACCGGCAAGCCCAACTCGGTCTGGAGCAGGCGCGGCTCGGGCTGGCGCAGACAGAAGAGCAGCGCAAGGCCGATGAGGCGGCGGCGAAGAAAGCCGCCGGCAAGACGCTGCCTGCGGCCAGCGTGAAGGACTTGAATGACAGCGACAAAGCGCTGAGCGATATTCAGGAACTCCGCGCGCGGCTGCAGGGCAATACCGGCACCGTGGCCTCCGTGGAATCTCATCTTCCGAACTGGTTCAGTAACGTCACGGGAATCGGCCAAGAGGCGAAGGCCACCAATGCCGATATCATCCTGGCGAAAAACATCGTCGGGCGGCTCGTGCATGGGGGCGTGCTGCGCGCGTCTGATGTGCAGCAGGCCGGGCAATATATGCCGCAGATTGGCGATTCCAATCAGGTGGTGAACGCGAAGATCGACAAGATCATTCAGTTGGGCCAAGAAACGCACGCCAACAATCTCGAAAACTTCCGCAAGGCGGGCTATGACGTATCGCAGTTTCAGAAGCCCGCGCCAACGGCCGCGGCGGCCGGGGGGCCGAAGGTGGGCGATACGGTGATGGTCGGCGGCAAGAAAATCAAGATTTCGGCCATCCATCCGGACGGCACGTTCGACGGGGATCCGGTGCAGTAATGCCGACGGGGCAATACAAACTCTCGGATGCAAAGCCGTTAGGCGCCTATTCCCTGGCCGATGCCAAGCCGGTGGAAGAGGAAAAGGTCACGACGCCCTATGAGCAATTGCGCAATATGCTCATGGCGCCAGACCCGCAGACGCGCGCCGATGGGCAGGCGCTGGCGAAAACGCTGACGCCCCAGCAGCAGCAAGAGTTTTTCGACTATCAGAAGCAAGCGAACAAAGTGAATCCGGACACCAGTCCGGACCGCAACATGGTGTCAATCGGCAGCGTGGGGATTGCGCCGGAGGATGTCCTCGCGGGCGGGATGGCCGCGCGGGGCATCGTGCGGGCGGCCACGAGCGGCGGCCTGGCCGGGGCCGTGCGGGCGACGGCGGCCACGGCGGCGCCGGTCGTCGGCGCCACGATTGGCGGCAAGGTCGCAGGCGGTCCGGGGGCGGTGGTCGGCGGTGTGCTCGGTGCGCTGGCAGGCGGTCGCATTGCTGGCGGTGGTGTGCCAGCCGAACCGCCGCCCCCGACCGAAGCGGAACGGACGGCCGCCCTGCTGTCGAGCACTAAGCCGATTAAGGCCTTCGACTATTTCAAGATGCTGCGCACGCTGCCCCCAGACGTGCAAAAGCAAGTGTTAGCGGCACGGCAGGCCGCCCTCGCCGCGGAGCAGGCGGCGCCAGCCCCAACGACCGCCTCGGTGGCCGCTGCCGCCCCCGTGGAGGCCCCTGCGGCCGCGCAGGCGGCCCCCAGCGCCCCGATCGCCGCGCTCCCTGCCCCACCGGTCACCCGGTCCGTCTTCACGCCGGGAGAGGCGCTGAGCGCCGCGCGTCAGGCCTTTGAGGCGGCGGGCGAGCGGCCACGGGCCGCGGAACTCAGCAATGTCGCGGCGATGATGAAATTCGGCAAGTCGGCGGAACAAGCCGTGGCCGAGGTCATCGCCAATCGGCCGAAGCTTTCACCGGCCGAAGAATTCAACGCGACCTTTGGGCTCAAAACGCCCAGCGGCAACGACCTGCGCTTTCCCAAGGGGATGCGCGGGGCCTCGACAGGGGGTTATCAGTGAGCACCGGCACGCTGGCGCCGTATACCTTTCCGCAGGCCTTTGACAGCAATGGGAATCCGCTGTCGGCGGGCCTGCTCTATACCTATCTCTCGGGCACGTCGACGCCGGCGATGACGTGGACGGATGCGGCGCTGAGCGTGCCGAACACGAATCCGATTGTGCTTGATGCGGCCGGGCGGTATCTGATCTATCTGGCGGCGCAAAATTATAAGTTCGTGCTGAAAGATTTCAGCGGCGTCACCATCGACACGACCGATCCCGTGGGGTCGGTCGGGCTGCAGCAGTCCGGCGTCTTCGACATCTTCACCTTTTTCGGCGATCCGACATCGCCGATTACATCGACCACCTATCCCTCGGGGTCGACCTTTGATACCTGCCATGCGGGCACGGCGATCTATCAGGTCGATAGCGCCACGCTGCCGGCGGGCACCTATAAGCTCAGTGGGATGCTGCTGGGCACGGGCGGTATAACGGTCACGGTGGGGATTGTCAACCTCACCGACGGCGCCCCTGATACGCCCCTGACCACCATGAGCAGCAACAGCACCACAGGCGCGGCCGTGCAAAGTGGCGCGATCACATTTGCCACGGGCGGCGTGAGCAAAAGTTACGGCATCAAGGCGCAGGTCTCAGGCGGGCAGGGGTTCGCCTGGGGCATTCAACTGGTGAAGGTGGCCTAATGAAACTCACGACATTTCTCAGCATTCTGGCACTGTCGGCCTGCGCGTCGACCGTCACCGTGAGTGCCCAGCCGCGGCCTGGGGCCTTCACGACCCTCACCACGACCGGCACCATCACCGATGGCGGCGTCTTGCTGGTGAATGGGTTCGGCACCAGTATTTTTTCCGGCAGCGGCACCGGCACCGAGCTTGTGCAGATTCGCAATACGAGCACCAGCACCACGGCCGTGTCGCAGCTTGACTTGGGGAACAATGCCACGCCGACCATTCTCAGCCTGCGCACATTTTCCTCAACCACCGCGAGCTCGGGCTATGTGAGTGCCGGGGCGGCGGCGGTCGTCTCATCGGCGGCCAATGGCTTGCGGCTCGTCGCCGTGAACGGGCCGATGCAGTTCTGGAATACGGGCGGCGCGACGGTGGCGGGCAGCGTGGAGGCCGATGGTGGGTGGCTGGTCGATGGCATTGCGTCGCTGACCAGTCTGGGCCTCGGAACCCTGAATGCGCGCATGTTGGGAGCGGGGTATAACGCGATTAGTCCCTATGCCGCGATGAACACCAGCGGGATCCAGATGAACGACGGCGGCTCGGTGATGCTGACCGGCTTAGACCAGACCGGTTTCCATGCGCGCACCTGGCCCACCAGCGCGGCGGCGGCGAATGCCATCGTGGCGAATGGCGATTACATCCGGCTCTCGACCTCGATTCGGGCGGCGAAGCATGATATTGAGCCGATTGAGGTGCCGGATGCACGCCGCACGGTGATGGGCCTGCAGGCCGTGCTCTATCAGAGTGCGATCGACGCCGATCAGCGACAATGGGCGGGGTTTATTGCCGATGATGTCGAGCACGTCAATCCGATCCTGGTCGTCTATGGGATCGATGGGCGCTTGCAGTCGGTCACCTATGATCGGGTGGCGGCCTATCTCCTGCCAGTGATTCAGGATCAGCAGCGGCGGATCGAGGCCTTGGAACAGGCGCGCCGTCGCTAAGCCGCGGTCGTGCGGTCATCCCCTCCCCCGCTTACTTCGCGGGTTTCGCCACGATCTGATTGTTCTGGTCGACCATCAGCCCGCGCGCGTCGAGCGCCTTGATCAGGGCCTGCCCTTCGGTCTGGGCGGCCTGCATCTGTTGCCCCGCCTGCGAGCCCTGCGCTTCACACAGCGCGGCTTTCTTCAGCGCCTCGGCCAGTTGGCCGCGGAGCAACACGATCTGGAGTCGTAAGCGATCCTCATCGGTCCCGGCATCCCCCGTGGCGGCAGCGCCAAGCGAGAACATCGCGACCAGAAAGAGCACGACCGCGATCAACAGGCATTTCATCGCCTCACCTCGTGATGAGCCAGACGGCGCCGAGCACAATCGCCAGCGCCCAGAGGAAATCAGCGAACCAGGGTTTCATGGGACCTCCGGCGGCTGATAGGCCGCAATCGCGCACACGTGGCGCTTCTGCCGTGTAATCTGCTGGCGCTGCTCGCTCGTCAGCGTGCGGCCATTCGTCACGGTCAGCACGCCATCGGTGGCCGAGAGCAGATGGCCGCTGGTTTCGAGCGCGATTGCCAGCCGGATGGATTCGTCGTCCACGATCAGGCCGCCTTTGAGTTCAATGAGGGCCATGATCAGAAGGGGATGTCATCTGCGATCAGTGTGGCTCCGAATGGCTCAGCCTTCGGCGGTGTCCAGCCGTTGCGCAGCCGCTGTGCCCAGCCGCGCGCCCGTGCCGCGTCCAGCCGGTTGTATTTGGCCTTCTTCGGATCGTCACTGTGCTGCGCGAAGTAGTCCAGCCGAGCCGCCACCAGATCCAAGTAGGCCGGGGGGCATTCGCTGAGCGGCTTGCCGAGTTGAGACTCGCCGGTCCAGTCCTTCGGATCCTTGGCACGAATGGGCTGATTGCCGTATGGCCCATCAAGATCCGCATCAAATGCCACGTCGGGCACACCGGCCACGTCTCTGACAGCCTGCGAGCGCACTGCGCCGAAGTGGTTGGCAATCGTCGCCAGCGTGGCATCGATGCTCTTGAGCACGTCATACACGTCTTGCGTCGTCGGGGCCATCAATCAGACTCCTCGCCGGTCAATTCTTCAGGGCTGTACATATTGCCGCAGATGTCCGCATAGACCAACCGTGCCAGTTCCGTGCTCGCCGTTTTCGTGACCATATTCACGGGACGTTTTGTCCACGCGCTGTTGAGCCACGCCTTTTCGTCCTTCTGCCATGCGGCGCGGCCTTGCGCGATGGTGTAGGTCACGCGCGTCGGCTCTGGATCGCCTTTACGCTTCGTTTCCCACGTCGCTTCGTCGGCGCTGCGCGACACGCAGCGGAAATATTCGCAGAGCGGCGACCGCTGCACGAGCCCGCGAATCAGGTCCGCGCTCATCGCGGGTTTGCCGTCAATGATGTGGAACATCCGCAGCGACGAGAGGGCCTGAATGCCGAGTTCGCGGCCGGCCATGATGATGGCGAGCACGGCCTGCGGAGACCCGAAGGCACTGAACAGTCGCGAATCGTGCATGTGCTTAGCCAACGTGATGGCTTCCGGCATCGCCTGCGGCTCAAGCTGCTGCCGAAAATCCTGCAAGGTCGTCGGCTTTGACAGCAACTGCGCGAACGGATCGAGCGTCTGTGTGTGCTTCACCTGTGTGGCGCTGGCGACAGCCGCGGCGACCGCCGGTGCTGATTTAGGTGCCTCTGCTATCGGCAATGGCACTTGTGCCTCTTCCTGCTCGGCCTCTTTCTCGGCCATCGGTTCCTCCTCGCCAAAGACCGCCACGTCCTTCGGCACGCGCGGCTGAAACACTTCGTCAAACGGCAACGGCACATCCGTCCTGAGTGTCACCAGCGACCGCACCAGCGCCATCCGCGGCCGGAACTCGGTCAGGGCTTTGATGGTGGACGGCTGAAACTTCTCCTCGCCCTTGTCGAGGGCCGCATACAGGTCATCGAGGTTGCCGAACTTGGTGAGCATCGCGGCGGCCTTCTTCGGCCCGATGCCCTCCGCGCCCTTGATGTTGTCGCTGCTGTCGCCCACCAAGCTGAGATAGTCCACGAACTGCGTCGGCGTCACGCCATAGTCGAGATACACCTTGCCCTCGTCCATCTCCATGCCGTTGTGCAATCGCTTCACGGTGACAGCAGGCCCATCAGCCCCGCCGCCCTTCACCAGTTGCAGCAGGTCTTTGTCGCTGCTCGCAATGAGCACCGGATGCTCAGCCCATTCGACCGCCGACGCAATCAGATCATCAGCCTCAAATCCCGGCACGGCCCAGACGGGGAACCCGTCACCCTTCAACGCCTCGATGGTCAGCGCCATCTGATGGAGTAGCGTGGCATCCGTTTCCGGCCGCTGCGCTTTGTAGGTCGGGTCGAGCTCGCGGCGGAAGGACCGCCCCGCATCACAGCAGATCGCGACGTGTGCCTGTCCGCTGGCGAGCGCCCGCACCTTCGCAATGGTCTGGATGCTCGCCTCGTTCGGGTTGGGGCTGCTCCCGCTCTGATGCCAGATCGGGTAGAGCACGCTGCTCAAATCAATCAACAGGATGGTCACAGCTTCTCCGCTTGGTGATTCGCCTCGCTGGCCGGCGGCGTGGCGCTCGGCATAGCCATGAACACATACATAACTTCGCTCCTTTACCGTTTCACCATCTTCAACAACTGCCCCGCCGTGGAACCACTCTCCACCTACTTACTCGCCTCTGGCGTCGAGATAGGCCGAGATGAAGGCTGCCGCGACTTGCGGGACAATGCTGTTTCCGTAGCCCCTAATCGCGTTTCGTTCCAACTGGATGGATAGCCCATCGCAAGGCAGTAGATCGCGGTAATCACCTGCCACGGCGCGCCGCGCTCGAGCAAACGCGTCGCAAGAGATGGACTGTGGCGCCGCCGCTGGGATAGGAAGGCGTTTGAGCGGCTGATGTCCTTGCCATCCCGCGCTGTCGGCGTCGGCCACCCACCATACGCGTCGGCGCCCATGATCTGCTCCGACACCGCACGCAGGCAGACCAATCGCCCCGCAGGCGTAATCAATCGATTCCAAGTCGCCGAACACTTCGTCCAACCAACCTCGCCGAACCGCCGACGCAACCTGCTCTGCAAAGCCAACGTTAGGGCGGCACTCGCGCCAGAGCCTGAACCACGCAGGCCAAAGATGGCGGGGATCGGCGTCGCCTTGGCCGCCACCTTGCCATACGTTGGCGTCTGACCACGGCTGACAGGGGCAACTCCCCGTCCAGACTTCTCGGTCGTCGGGCCATCCGGCGAGTCGAAGGGCAAGCGACCATCCCCCGATCCCGGCGAAGAAATGGCATTGTCGGAATCCTCGGAGATCCTCTGGTCGAACATCGACAATTGATCGCTCATCGACTTCCCCATCCGCGATCAGTCCGGCCTTGATCAGTTCGCGCAACCAGGCTGCGGCGAACCTGTCGTTTTCGTTGTAATACGCCGCCATTCATTTCCAAATCCTGGGATGCTCGGCATTCCAGCGTCGTTGCAGCCGCCACTCCTGCAGGAGCCGATAGAGTTGCTGAAGGGCGGCGATCATGCCTCGCACTCGCTTTCTGAAGCCTCAACCAGAGCGGCAAGAGCTTCTTCATAGCGGTGGTTGCGCATCAAGCCCGAATGCTGATCCGATGTCGGAAGTAGTTGAATCAGCCCGACCATGCCTTTCAGTGCATCGAATAGGCGGGGCGCGGCGGCAATGAGTCGGGCATTGGCTTCACCGATAACTGGCCCAATTTCATGTTCAGAGACGAGCGCGATAGGAAACTCGCGCTCCCCGCTAAAAGCCACGATGTCCATGTCGGCTCGCTCGGTTCTAACCAGCCACGGACCTGGCGTGTGCAGAATGATCTGTTTGCTCATTTAGCTGGTCCTCCGTCGCAGTTCCTTGCCGTCCACATCGCGCCAATCGCTCATCGGCGCTGCTCCACGAGTTCCGGGTTCAGCTCGAGCGCGAGCGCGATGACCGGCTGAATCGTCGAGAGGCTGATCTGCGCGTAGTAGAACGTGCGCAGAACATAGGCGATGCGCTCCAGCGTCTCTTCGTTCACGCGCACGTCTTCGCGCGCTTTATCGAGCGCCTCCTGCGTGCTCAGGAGCGTGCGCTGCGTCTGGGCGAGCAAGTCGGTGAGTTCCTGAATCTTCACGGCCTGCTGTGCCTGCATGTCGAAACCCTGGCTCATGCCGCGCGCCTCGGCGACCGCTTCCGCTTCAAAGCTGCTCATTTGTCCTCCGATGCGTCAATGGCGCAGATGAACGAGCAATACGGCGCGTGCCGCATTTCCACGAAGGGCTGCCCGCAGTAGATGCACGTCGGCGGGTTCTCGTCGGTGTCGTGGTCTTCAGGAAATTCACACGCGTAGGTCATCGGGTCGAGCGCGTCATCAGTCATACGCACACTCTAAACCTAACCGGTTCGCTTGTCAACACAAATCTTTTTGGGGCGCCCGCCTTTTTTGCCATTGCGGCGGCAGGCCGCGGTTTTCTTGGGGGACGTGGCGCGGCCGCCGAGACGGCCGAGGGCCGCAGCAGCTTTACTGACGTTATTCATGGCCCTTACCCTAGCCGATTGGGTTTGCATTCGTCAAGGGCCTGTGGTAGCGTGCAGCGCACCTCATGACCTACGCTGAATTTCTCGAACAGAAAAAACGCCTCGCGCCCGCCAGTGGCCTGCTCGCCGCGGAGGCCTTGCCATCGGCGCTCTATGACTGGCAAACCGCCATCGTGCGCTGGGCGTTGAAGAAGGGCCGTGCCGCCATCTTTGCCGATTGCGGGCTCGGCAAAACCTTCATGCAATGCGCATGGGCTGAGGCCCTCCATGTGCCCACGCTGATGCTGGCGCCGCTCTGTGTGGCCGAGCAGACGGTGGCGGAAGCGGCGAAACTCGGCATCGCCGTCCAGTATGCCCGCGATCCGCACGAAGCCGGCGGCCATCGGATCGTCATCACGAATTACGAGCGGCTCGAGAAGTTCGACGCGTCGAACTACCAGGCCGTGGTGCTGGACGAATCCAGCATTCTGAAATCCTTCGACGGCAAGACGCGCACGAAACTAATCGAGACGTTCCGATCCACAAAATATCGTTTGTGCTGCACGGCGACACCGAGTCCGAACGATATCGCTGAACTGGCCAACCATGCCGAGTTTCTGGGCCTGATGACTCGCGCAGAGTTTCTCGCGACGTGGTTCGTGCATGATGACGCCGGCTGGCGCATGAAGAAACATGCCGTGCAGCCGTTCTATCGCTGGCTCGCGTCGTGGGCACTGGCGCTGCGACAACCCTCCGATCTCGGCTATGACGATACCGGCTTCGTCCTGCCGCCGCTGCATTTGCACGAGCGGATTGTCGAAACTGACGGACCATCATCCTCGCTGTTTCCAGAGCTGGGCTTGTCAGGAATTCGTGGCCGGCTCACAGCTCGACGCGATTCGTTGGAGGCGCGCCTTGACGCGGTCGTGAATCTGCTGCCGGAATATGCTGGCGGCGCGTGGATTCTCTGGTGCGGCCTGAACGAGGAAGCCGATCGGCTCGCCGCCACGGTGCCAGGATGCGTGAACATTCAAGGTTCAGACAGTTACGCCGAGAAACGCGGCGCCGTTGATGCGTTTGTGGGTGGCAAGACCAAGATCATCGCCTCGAAACTTCGCGTGGTCGGCTACGGCATGAACTTTCAGCACTGCGCCAACATGATCTTTGTCGGCATCGGCGATTCCTTCGAGCAGTATTACCAGGGGATTCGGCGGTGCTGGCGATTTGGCCAAACGCGACCCGTCCATGCCTACATCGTGGTGTCGGATGCGGAACGGGCCGTGGTGCAGAACGTGAAACGGAAAGAACAGGCGCATGCCGAACTCGCGGCGCTGATGCTCTCGCATATGCGGGACTTTGAACAAGAGGAACTCATTACATGCTGACCACGGGCGCGCACTGGACGTTGATCAACGGCGACTGCATTGAGCATCTCGCCGCACAGCCGGCAGCCTCGGTGGACCTCTCCGTGTATTCGCCGCCCTTCTCGAGCCTGTATACCTATAGCGCGAGCGAACGCGACATCGGCAACTGCGCCACGCACGAGGAATTCCTTGTGCATATGGGCTTCTTCATTCGCGCGCTGTTGCGCGTGACGAAACCGGGCCGCCTCTCGTGCTGCCACATCGCGCAGGTGACAAGCACGAAGGCCATGCACGGCGTCATCGGTATGATCGATTTGCGCGGCGCGATGATTCGCGCCTACACCGATGCGGGATGGGTGTATCACGGTGAAGTGTGCATCGATAAAGACCCGCAGGCGCAAGCCATCCGCACCCATGCTAAAGGACTGCTGTTCGTGCAGTTGCGCAAGGATTCGAGCTGGCTGCGGCCGGCACTGGCCGACTACATTCTCATCTTCCGCGCACCGGGCGAGAATGCGGTCGCCATCAAGCCCGACTTGACGAACGACGAATGGATCGAGTGGGCGCGGCCGATCTGGTATGGCATCAAAGAGACGGACACGCTCAATACCGCCGTGGCCAAAGAGAACGACGACGAGCGTCATATCTGCCCGCTGCAACTCGGCACGATCGAACGCTGCGTGCGCCTCTGGAGCAACCCTGGCGAGCTCGTGTTGTCGCCCTTCGCGGGCATCGGCAGTGAAGGCTATGAGGCGATTCGGCTCGGTCGGCGCTATCTCGGCATCGAACTGAAAGAGAGTTACGCTCGCACCGCCGTCAAGAATCTGCACTTGGCAGAATCGATGATGGAACAGGGCACGTTATTTCAGGAAGCTTCAGCCTCCGACCGCTAGCCGTGGAGACGCGGCGCTGCTGACCGCGGACAGGAGGATAAGGACGCGCGGCCCCGACGCGTGGAGATTCGGGCATCTTTCTCTATGTCGATTGCGGATGATCTCTGCCTTGAGATGCTGGCGGCCGATGCCTGCGCGTTGCGCGCGGAGCTTGTCGTCTACCGCGAGATGGTGCAGATCGCCACGCAGGCGCTGTATGACGCCGAGGCGCGGCAACGCGGCCTCACCGCCCAACTCGCGGCCATGAAGGACGAAGTGCGCAGAGTGACGCGAGCCGCGTGTGCGCCGTGAGACGACCCGCTGCCCAGAATATCGATCTCGCCGATCTGCTCGCGCTCCACGTCAGCGGGATGCAGCTCCCTCGCGGCGTGCGCGAATTCGTCCCGTTTCCGAATCAGCGCAAGTTTCGCTGCGACCTGGCCTGGCCGGCACATAAACTCTGCGCGGAGGTGAACGGCGGTGAATATACACAAGGCCGGCACGCGCGCGCCGCCGGCATGAACAGCGACTACGAAAAGCACGCGCTGCTCGTGCTGGATGGCTGGCAGGTGTTCTGGTTCAGTGGCTCGCAGGTGAAGAGCGGCTTCGCGATTGACATTCTACAGCGATGGTTCGCGTCTCATTCGCGGCCGCTTGTGTTACGCGAGTGATACACCGCAAGTTTTAGTGGCTTGTTAATGCGGTAACGCAGGCGTATAGTCTCGTTTTCACCGAGCGCCTCTGGCCAGAGGTTGCCTATCGCGGCACGCAGTCACGCTCACTCGTGCTGTGGCTCGGTCCTTCTTCACCTAGTGAGGGGTGTTCGATGCTGATTACGTCCAAATTTGAGTCGTGGTGCAATCGATGCGGCAAAGTCCGTATTCAGGTTGGTGATCGCTGTGAATGGGTGCCCGGTGGACCGAAAGGCGTCACGTGTCTCCAATGTCTAGGCACCGCCGCGCCCTCGGTTCCGCCTCCTCGTGCGCGCCATCAGCCCGATCCGCCGGCGCCAGTAGCACCCGTGCTTCCGCCGGCGCTGGCCGCGATGGAGGCGCTGGAAGAAGCGTGCGTCCGGATGGCGGCCAAAGCCGCCACGCCAGCCATTGATGCGGCTTGGGCCAAATACGAGAAAGTGAAAGCCCTCGCGCTCGGCAGAAATGTGCCGAGTCCGGAACAACGGGTTGCGCTCAAGACGGCGTTGAAGATTCTCATTGAGACGATTTTCGCTGAGGAGAGTGCGTATGTCATCTGATGCGCTCGCGCCCACCTCTCGGCCTCGGTCGCAGAATACGAGTCTGGCGGCCAGAATTGCCGCCCATAAACAGGCGCAGGGCACGTTCCTGCTGCTGGATTGCTCAGGCAGCATGGGCGACCGCATCGCTAAGGGCGTGCGCGCTATTGATCGCTTGCGGCAGATTGCGCGTCAGCTTCGGCACGAGGCACCTACGCTTCGACAGATCGTCTTTCCGGCACCAGACTCCATCGATGGTGCCGCAGAGATTTTGAGCGACATTCCTGAGCCGCATGGCACCACGCCTCTCGATAAAGCCATTACCGAAGCGGCGACTCACGGGGCGCTCCATCTCATCATCGTGAGTGATGGGGATCCCAATGATTCGAGCGCCACATTGAATGCGGCGGATCAGGCGCGGTGTCGCATCGATGTCTTTTTCGTGGGAGCACCCGGTGGTGGCGGCGAAGCGTTCTTGCGTGAGCTCGCCCGCCGACATGGGGGGGCCTGCGATACCGTGTCGCTCGCCTCGCCCCCGCGCGAACTGGAGACAAAGATTCGCGGGTTATTGACGGCATGAGTCCGAAGACACGCGGTCATGTGGCCTCCATGCCGACGCCGCACGCGCCCACGATTGCGCTCACCGACTTCTATGCCTACATGCCGACCCACCAATACATCTACGTGCCGACGCGTGAACTTTGGAGCGCCACGAGTGTGGATAGCCGACTGCCGAAACAGCAGGGACTCAAAGCGAGTCTCTGGCTGGACCGCGAGCGCCATGTGGAGCAGATGACGTGGTGCCCAGGGAAAGCGATGATTTTGCCGGATACGCTCGTCTCTGATGGCGGCTGGATCGGGCATGCGGGCGCGACGTGCTACAACCTCTATCGGCCGCCGTTGCTCTCGAGTGGCCAGCCCGCCCTCGCCACGCCGTGGGTGGATCATGTGCGACGGGTCTATCCGACCGATGCGGATCATCTCTTGGCGTGGTTCGCGCAGCGCGTGCAACATCCTGAGGAGAAGATCAATCACGCGATCGTCATGGGCGGCAATCAGGGCATCGGCAAAGATACGATTCTTGAGCCGATCAAACACGCGATTGGTCCGTGGAATTTCACGGAGATTTCCCCCACCCATATGATGGGCCGCTTCAATGGGTTTGCGAAATCCGTGATTCTCCGCATCAATGAAGCGCGCGACCTCGGTGATGTGGATCGGTTCAGTTTTTACGATCACACGAAAGTCTATACGGCGGCGCCACCCGACGTATTACGCGTGGATGAAAAGAACCTCCGCGAGCATGCGATTTTCAATGTGTGCGGCGTCATCATTACCGCGAATCTCAAAAACGGGATCCACTTGGATCCCGATGACCGTCGGCACTATGTGGCATGGTCGGATCTGTCGCGCGAGGATTTCGCCGAGGAGTATTTCCCCACGCTGTATGCCTGGTTTGCGCAGGGTGGCCTAGCACATGTGACCGCGTGGCTCCAAGCGTATAATCTCTCCACCTTCGACCCGAAGCGCCCCCCGCATCACACTGACGCCTGGCGCGATATCGTCGACGCGGGCAAATCCCCTGAAGATGCCGATATGGCCGACGTGCTCGAGCGGTTAGCACAGCCTGATGCGATTACCCTGCAGCTGCTCGCAGACCCTCCCACCGACAAAGCCTTCAGCACGTGGCTACTGGATCCCAAGAACCGCCGAGCCATTCCCCACCGTCTTCATGCGGCTGGCTACGATCCGACACGCAATCCGTGGGCCAAAGACGGGTTTTGGGTGGTAAATAACAGGCGGCAAATGATTTATACGAAATACATCCTCCACAAAGATGTGCGATTAGCGGCCGCACAGGCGTTGATGTCTCCGAATGTCGCCACGTTCTAATCGGGGCTACACGTGGTATCAGTGGTCGCAGATCTTTATCTGGAGCCTTTTCCTCGCGCGCGCAGGCTTTTTGGTCTGTGTTTTGAGTAACTTATACATGATTCTAATAGCAGGATCTAAAACCACTGATACCACCGATACCTCCTATCTGGGCTCAGGCGTAAGATATCGGACAAGTGGCCATCGCCTAAAGTCCGTTTATTTGACATAACCGAGAAGGTAACCAAGATGGGGAGAGGCACACCAGGCGGTCGACCACAGAACCTCAAGAAGGGACCAGGCCCTGGCCGCCCGAAAGGGTCAAAGAACAAGATCACGAAAGAGCAATGGGAGAAAGAGACGCGCCACATTGCGTTCTCGAATCTCGCGCGCGCCTTTCGACGCACAAAAAGCGGCACGTCGTTTCGTTGCTCGTTGCGTGACTTCCTCGACATGCCGGAAGACTTTCAGCGCGCGGTCTCGAGTGTGAAGGTGCGCACCGAGAATCTGACACCTGGCGATGATGCGCAGGACACGACGATCGAAATCAAGTTATGGGACAAAACTAAAGCGTTGGAGCTCGGTGCGCGGGCGAATGGCTGGCTGAAGGACAAGACCGAAATTACGATGCCGGAGGACATGCTGAGCATCTTGGACCGCGCGAAAGCACGCGCACGCGGAGAAGGATGACGGATCTCGCTGCACCAGCTGCTCGCGACTTCGAGCGTGAGCTCCATGAGTTCTGCGGTGAACATTACAACAATCCGCTCGCGTGGGTGCGCGGCGCCTTTCCGTGGGGCGAAGACGGCCCCCTCTCGGCCTATCGCGAGCCTGACAAGTGGCAGTGCGAGTTTCTTGAGTGGCTCGGGAGCGAAATCACCGCGCGCCGCTTCGACGGCATTAAGCCCGTGATGCCGATCAAGGGCGCTATCAGCAGTGGCCACGGCATCGGGAAGGGCGCCCTCGTCGGCATGCTCGTCGCTTTCCTCATGAGCACCAGGCGCAACGCCAAAGGCGTCATCACGGCCAACACCAGCACGCAGCTCCAAGACAAAACCTGGGCGGGCATTCAGACGTGGGTGAAGCGGGCCATCACGAAGCACTGGTTTGAGCTGAACACCAGCATCATGTATCGCCGCGGCAATCGCGCGGAGTGGAAGTGCAGCCCGCAGACCTGCGACCCGGACAACAGCGAGGCGTTTGCCGGCCAGCACAACGTGGCGTCGACCAGCTTCTACATCTTCGATGAAGCCAGCAATGTGCCGCAGAGCATTTTCGAGACGGCGGAAGGCGGCCTGACCGACGGCGAACCGATGCTCTTCATGTTCGGCAACCCGACGCGGCGCCGGGGCACGTTCTACGACGTGCTCTTTGGTGGCGAAGGCAAACGCTGGGGCCTGACACGCGCCATCGATGCGCGGGACTGCACGTTTCCCAACAAGGTGCTGATTCAGGAACAACTGGAGGACTGGGGTGAAGATTCCGATCGGTTTCGGGTTCGTGTGCGAGGTATCCCTCCGAAGGCGGAAGATGCCCAGTTCATCGACTCCCTCCGCGTCATCGACGCCCAGAAGCGCCAAGTCGTCGTGCTCAATGACGAGCCCCTCATCGCCGGATGTGATTTGGCGTGGGGCGGGAAAGACGCCAATGTTATACGCTTTCGCCGTGGACCAGATGCTCGAACAATCCCGGCAATCCGAATTCCGGGAGAGCTGACCCGAGACCCCTCCGTGCTGGTCAATCGCCTCTCAGACGTGCTGGCGGGCACTTACAATGGGCATCGGGTGGCGATGCTGTTCCTTGATAGCGCCGGCATCGCGGGCAGCGTGGGGACGAGGCTCCGCGAGCTCGGCCACACCAATCTGCTTGAAGTAAATTTCGGCGCCGACAGCCCGGACCGGAAGTATCGCTACATGCGCGACCTGATGTGGGGCCGGATGAAGGATTGGCTGCTGAAAGGCGCGATCGACAAGGCCCCGCGGCTTGAGGCGGACCTGACCGCACCAGGGCTGCGCGAGGATCTGCAGCAGCGGGTGTGGCTGGAGTCGAAGAAGGACATGCGGGCGCGGGACGTGCCATCTCCAGACGAGGCCGACAGTCTTTGTTTAACATTCGCGCAGACGGTAGCGAAGGTGAAAAAGGAAGCGCCGGTCGTCACGCCACAATTCCACGGCTTACCGCAGGGCTGGATGGGCTAGAATGCCCGCGTGATTGCGTGTCAAGTCGTGCTGCCCTCGCGGCCGCTGCCGCTGGTGGCCTATAGCCTGACACAGCCGCAGTCTCTGGTGCCGGGGATGTGGATGTGGGGCGCGCTCTTTCTGGCCGTGGCGGCCTATGAGGCGATGGCGCTGATCCTTGGGTGGCTCACGCTGAGCCAGACGACGCAGCGTGCGCCGCGGTGGTTCAAGTGGTCGCTGGCGCTGGGCCTGGTGGCGCTGATGATTCACTTGTTCCGGCCTACCGAAGGACATTCGGAATCGTGACGAAGCGCCCCAGCAGCCACAACACCAACACGACGACCGCGATCACTTGAATGGCCGTTGCCCAGTAGGGCGGCATCGGGATCTGTGTCGTCACGAGCCACACCAAAAAGCCGACGATCGCCATGACGAGGACGAGGATGACTAAATCCATGGCGGATGGCGCTGCAAAAGGAATGCTCGGCGGTTCCATCCACGCCTAATTGTGTTACTCTCGGCGCACACCAGACGAGGTTGTATGCTGCATCTGCCGGATCTGCCCAATGCCGGGTATGCCACGCGGCGCGAGCGCGAGCTCTCCGACGTGATCATGACCTTTATGCGCGAGGTGGAGCGCGACCGGGTGCGGCTCCTCACCATCGTCATTGAAGGCCGGGACCGGTGGCGGAAAGTGGCCGGCGAGATTTGGCGCGGGCATCGGATTGGGGAAGATCATCAACTCCTGAATGCCATTTACGATTACTTCACGCTGCAGGCCTGCCCCCCGCTGACACAGTATCGGCTCCTGCGGAACTCGCACAACGCCCTGCGCTGGCGGGACATCGTCAAGCAGGCGATGCCGGATATCGAGCGCGAGCGCGAGGCGTTGCGGCGCCTGGCGGATCGGCCGGTGGGCTTTGTGAATGGCTAAGCCGGACCTGATTGCGGAGGCGCGGAAGCGGTGGCAGCGGTGCGCGGAGGCCGAAGCGGACCAACGCAAGCGCATGCTCCTGGCCAAGCGGTTCCGGGCGGGTGACCAGTGGGATCCGGCGATCAAGCTCCAGCGCGAAGGCGGCAATGCCATTCAAGGTCAATCCCCGCAACCGGCGCGGCCCTGCCTCACGGTTGACCGGCTCTCCCAGCCGCTGCGCCAACAGTCCAACATCATCAAACATGCCGAATTCGGGATCACGGTGCTGCCCAACGGCGGCGGCGCGGATGTCGACACGGCCGACATTTTCAAGGGCTATCTGCGGCGTGTGCAGAATGCGGCGCGCGGGGAATCGCCGATTGAGTGGGCCGGCGATGGCGGGATCGAGTGTGGGCTGGGCTGGTTCCGCATTCGCACGGAATACGTCCATGAGACGTGGGACGGCGCGATCACCGATCCGGCCGTGATGGATCAAGAGCTCCGGCTCGAGCGCATCCCGAATAGCCTCAGCGTCTACTGCGATCCGGCCGCGATGAAACCCACGCGCTCCGATGCCGTGTTCATGTTCGTCACCGAGGACATGTCGCGCGACGAATACGAGCAGCGGTATCCGAAGTCGGACGTGGCGGCGCTCGAAGATTTCATGACCGACGGCGATAACCAGGGGTGGGTGACCGATAAAGCGATTCGTATCGCGGAGTATTGGCGCATCACCTATCAGGACCGCACGATCTATCAGATGGACGATGGGCGGATCGTGGAAGGCGAGAAGCCCGACACCGGCACGGTCAAAGCGCAACGCACGATGCGTGTCCCGATCGTGAAGTGCGACAAGATCAATGCCGTGCAGTCGCTGGAACAGTATGAATGGCTCGGCTCGCGCATTCCCCTGGTGCCGGTGCTCGGCGAGGAATTGAACGTCGACGGCAAGATTGTCCTTCGCGGCATCATCGAAGAGGGCATGGATGCCCAGCGGATGATCAACTACACGTATTCGGGCGCGATGGAAATCTTCGCGCTGGCGCCGAAGAATGCGCCGATGGTGCCTGCGCAGGCGGTGGCCAGTTACAAGCAGATTTGGCAGACGCGCAACATCATCAATCATGCGTATCTGCCCTACGATGCGATGGACACAGAAGGTCGCCCGCTGCCGCCGCCCACGCTCGATACCACCGAGCCGCCGATCCAAGCCGCCGTGGAACTGATGCGGATTTCAGAGGATGCCGTGCAGGCCACCACCAGCACGGGCGATGCCTCGCTTGGGCATGCGAGCCCGAACGAAAAGAGCGGGCGCGCGCTACAGGCGCTGCAGGCGCAATCGGATCTGGCCAACAGTAACTTTTCCGACAACGTGCGGCGCGCGCTGATCTATGCCGCGGAACTGATGGTGGAAGTCATCCCGAAGATCACGCGGCCCGGGCAGATTGTGCAGATCCTGGGCGTCGACGATGAGCCCGAACAAGTGATGATCGGGCAGCCCTATCAGCAGAACGCCCAGCACGTGCCCCAGCCGCTGCCGCAGGGATTCGGGCCGCAGTCGCCCGGCTGGGACAAGGCCGTGCACAAGTTTTTCGATCTGAACAACGGCCGGTATGCGGTGACGGTGGATGTCGGCAAAGCGATGGCCACCAAGCGTGAAGAAGGCGCCGCGGCGCTGGGCGATTTGATTCCGCATCTGCCGCCGGAAATGGCGGCGGTGGCCACGCCCGATTATGTGGAGCAATTGGACTTCCCCGGCGCGCAAGGCATTGCCGAGAAGCTCCGCAAGGCGCTGCCGCCGCAATTGCAGCCGCAGGATCCGAACCAGCAGATCCCGCCGCAAGTGCAGGCGCAGATGCAGCAGATGGGCATGCAGCTCCAGCAGGCGCAGCAATACATCCAGACGGAGCAGGCCAAGCAACAGGGCGCGCTGCAGCAGGCGCAGATCCGGGCGCAGACCGAGATGCAGAAAGCGCAGCTCGAGGCGGAAAAAGAATTCAAGCTGCAGGAAATGAAAAACGCGGCGTCGATTGAAGTGGCGCGGATTAGTGCGGCCAAGAGCGCGATCGATCCCGCGGCGGCGGCGGCCGAAGAGCGGCTGTCGACGGGGCTGCAGATGGCGCACGAGGCCGGGATGCAAGCCAGCGAGCAGGCGCACGAGCTCGCCATGGCGCAGCATTCGGCGGCCACACAGGCGGCTAGTCAAGGCGCGCAGCAGGCGCACGATGCCCAGCAGGCGCAGGCGGCGCAGGCTGCGGCGGCGCAGCAGCAGGACGCCAAGCAGGCGGGTGCGATGGCGCAACAGCAGCAGGCGCAGCAAGCCGCGGCCCAGCAGGCCAATCAGAATGGCGGCGGCCAATGAGATGCGGGCTGATTCTCGTGAGCATGGGGCGGCGCGCAGCCTCGGCGCCGAAGTGTCATCGTGATTAGCCCGCAGTGTGTGACCGTGATGCAGACCACGGCCGTGGCGGCGGTGGTGCTGGTGATCTGGCTGATGATTGTCATGTTTCTGGAGGGGCAATGAGACGACTGTTGATCATGCTGGCTGTGGCGCTGATGGCCTCGACGGCCTTCGCGCAGACGATCACGAAGTGGACCATGGCGGTCTACAACGTCGGAGCGGCGCAGCCGATTTCGGCGCCGACGGATTTCGTGATTGGGTCTAACTTGGCCTGCGGGATTGACCCGGCCACGGTGACGGTCTCGGCGGCCAATCCGATGAAAGCGTTGTGGGACGATCCCGCGGTGACGGGGAAAGTGTGCGTCTACACGGACCCGGGCACGGGGCCGCTGTTGTCGACGCCCTTCGGGGGATCGTTTGAAGCGACGTTGACCGCGAGTAATAGCGCGGGCACGAGCCCGGAGAGTGCTCGCGCCCCTTTTACGCGGCCGGGCCTGCCACCCTCTGCCCCGACAGGTCTACGGCTCGGGCGGTGATGATTTGGCTCAATGGGGCGTGGATTCCGATCATGATCTGCGGGGGGTAAGGCTGTGATGTGTCCGTGTTGCGGCGCCAAGGGCGTGCAAGCGATGACCATCCTCGAGGGGCTGCAGGCGCAGGTCTATAAGGTGGCCAGTCTCGTGGCCTTCCTCGGCGCGGCCATTCTCGGCCAATCGGATCTCGTAGGTGAACCGACCAAGCACTATGTGACCGTGGTGTCGATTCTCTGCTCGGCGCTGGTGGCGTGGAACCTCAAACAACATCCCGTCAAGGACGTGGCATGACGAACGAGGAGATGATTGCGGCGCTCGACCAAGCGATTACCCTCACGACCTCTGTCCGCACGGCGCTGGCAGGCGCGGCTCGTCCAATCATCGACGTGACACCGGGGCAGAGCGTGCAAGCCGTGCTGGATTCAGCACCGGCAGGCGCCACGTTGCGATTCGCGCCTGGCGTCTATGATGGCGCCCTGACGATCGGGCAGTCAGTGCATTTCATTCCCCTGAATCCGCCCGCAGACGGACCAGCGACCGCCGATTGTCCCGTCTGGTTCACCAGTAGCGCGCCAGAAACGATCAACATCCTCCCGACGGCCGATAGCGTGGACTTCCTCGGCATCGGCGTGAAGAACAGCAATCCGCAGTATCAACTCGTCACCGTGCGCGGGTCACACATCATGTTTGACCGCTGCACACTGCTCGGGGATCCGCAGCATGGGCAGCATCGTGGTTGGCAGACCGATGGCAAGGTGATGACCATCACGCAATGCTTCGCTGATCATATCTGGCTCGTGGGCTCAGATTCCGCCGTGATCGGCAGCTGGCAGGACTGCGATGGGTTACTGGTCGATGGGAGTTATCTGAGCGGCGGCGCGGAAACGATCATGTTCGGCGGCGCGGATAGTCCGAGTGCCGATCGGATGCCGAAGAATATCCGCATCGTCAACAATGAACTCACTAAGCCCTCGGGCTGTTTCGCCCTTGGCGCGCAAATCAAAAACGCCTTTGAAGCGAAGTGCGTGCAGAACCTGTATCTGGGTAACAACACCCTTCGCTATGCGGGAAAAGCCGACGGGCAAGGCGCGTATAGCATCGTGCTCACGGTGCGCAATCAGGACGGCACGGCACCATGGTCGACCATTGAACATGTGCTGATCGAAAACAACGTCTGCTACTGGGCCGCGGGCGGCGTCAGTTTCCTCGGCAAGGATGACCGCAACGCGAGCGGTCAAATGGATGATGTGGTGGTCCGCAACTGCCGGTTCACCCAATTTGATGGCAATTGGGGCGATGCGCGAGCGGTGTTCTTCAACCAGGGCGTTCGCAACGTCACGCTCGAGGCCCTCACGTTTGAGAACTGCGCGAACATGAGCGCGCTGGGTTACTTCCTGAATGCGCCGAATCAGCCGACCGGTCTCGTGATGCGCAATTGGAAATACATCACATGCCCGACGACCTACGGCTGGATGGTGGATGGCGGCGCGGCCGTGCAACCACCGGCTGATACGAACCTGGCGGCGCTGATGCCGGATCTCGTCTACGACATCACGGCCAACGATCCCGGGGCCACCGTATGACAGTTGATCCGAATCGCCGGAGGCGCGATCATTATCCGATCCCAGGTGAGTCCGAAGAAATGAAAAAACCCGCCGATTTGTGCGTGCTCACGGCGAGCAGAGGCATGGCGGGTGTGCTGGCTCTAATTGTAGCACTCTGGGCCGCTCCGGTCTTCGCGCAGGAACCCGTGAACACCATTCCCGATAAGTTGTCCTATGCGACGGCCGCGGTCAATCCGACGATTGCGGCGATCAAGGCGCTGCAGAGCGAACACAAGGGCTGTCAACTCGGGCGGCTGGCACTGAGCGAAGGCATCGGGAACGTGACGACGATCGTGATCAAGGCGCTCGTGCACTCGCCGAGGCCCTGTCTCGGGTGCGCCGCTGATGGCATGCCCAGCGGCCATACGATGAACAGTTTCATCGGCGCGAGCGCCAGCGGCTGGGCGATCGGCGCGTCATTTGGCATCGCGACGGGCGGCCTGCGGATGACGGCCCATCGGCACACCTTCGCGCAAGTGGCCGCGGGGGCGGCAATTGGGATTGGGTCTGATGTCGCGGGGCGATTGATTCACTGCCCATGACGTATGGGCCTGATGGCGCGTCTGGAATCACAATGGAAGGCGCACGATGATCGCCAGCGTGAGACCGTGGCCCATGAGTGGGCGGTGAGACGAGAGATGGAACAGCGGATGGCTTGGTGGTTATCACTTTCCCGTGAGGCCCGCGAGGCCCGGAAGCAGCGGCTCCGTGAGAGGGCCGAGTGAGTATGAGTCATCGACGCCGCGGCATCCCGACGCCCCAGTTGCGGCTGGGTGTCTGCGACTGTTTCATCTCGGCGCCGTGCTCGCAACGTGTGGCGCTGGATCCGCACCATCCGCGGGCGACCACAAAGATCTGGTATTGCGCCGCCTGTCAGTGTGCATTACGGGCGGATGACTGGCCGGCGCCGCCTGCGCCAGTCCGGAAAGACAAAACGCGGCCTGGGAAAGGACGGCGACACGATGCCCGCGAAATCAAAAGCGCAGCAGAGACTCTTCCAAGCCGCGGAACACGGGGCGAATTTTCCCCTGGCGCGCAAACTGCGCGGGTCGATGACGATGGCGCAGTTAGGCGACTTTGCTCGCGGTTCGATGCACGGTAAACCGGCGCACGTCTCGAAACGGAAAGGACGCTAGAAAATGGCTCGATTGAAAGCCGCCGCGCGTAAATCGCTTCCGTCGTCGGCGTTCGCTGGCCCTCACCGATCCTTTCCTATCGAAAACAAGGCGCATGCGCGCGCGGCGCTGTCGATGGCGCACTATGCCTCAAATCCGGGCGCCATTCGCGCCAAGGTGCATGCAAAATTCCCCAGCATCGGGCATGCGGCGGCGCATGCCTCGCATCCGAATGCCTCCCGGCTCGGAAATTATCTCCATCCGAAGAAGATGAAAGGCTGATATGAACGACGCAGTGACGGCGCCCGATCCGAGCGAGCTTGTTTCCCATGAGCAGGGCGGCCGCACGCTGACGGGTGTCGGCGTCACGACGGAAGCCCTGGCCGAAACGATGGATCGGCATACGCCGGTCGAGGAACCGCCCGCGGCGCCTGCCGATGCGCAGGCCCATGCGCCGAAACCCACACGCGGGCAGCAGCGGTTTTCCGAGCTCACCAAGCGCGCCAAAGATTTCGAGGCGCAGAATATTGAACTCCAGCGGCAGTTAGATGCGCTCAAAGCGCAGATCGCCGCGCCCAGCCCTGCGGCCCCGGCTGCGTCTTCGCCCGCGCCTGCGCCGTCTTCCCCGTCGGTCCCGAACGGGGGGAATTCGGGATATTCCCAACCGGCCTATCAGCCGCCGCCGCAGGGCCGTCCACAGCCCTCCGAAGATGAAGTCGGCACAAAATACAAAACCTACGGCGAATTCGTGATAGACTCCGGCCGCTGGCTGACTGAGCAGCAACAACTCGATATCGACGCCCGGATCCGACAAAGCATCGAAGCGGATCGGGCCTCTCGCGATTTCATGAGTCAGGCCGAACGAACATGGGCCAAGGGCCGTGAGGTCTATCCGGACTTCGATGCGGTGCGCATGAACGGGCCGGGGGCACACGTGCCCATCCCGAATGATCGCGTGGCCGCGATTATTCAGCATCCCGACAGTGCGCACATTCAGAATGCGATCGTGAGGAATGCCGAACTGGCGCAGCAAGTGGCGTCAGTGCATCCGCTGGAATTCTGGCGTCTGCTCGGTTCCCTCGCACCGGCACCGGCAGCCGTTTCACAGGCCTCGACTGCCGCGCCGCCTTTACCAACGCTCCCCGCCCCAATCCAGCCTGTGGGGTCCGGGGGCCAAACGACTGCGCCTTCTCTGTCCGACGTGGCCGATACTGGGAACTTTGAACGGTATCAGCAAGTGCGGAACGAACAACGGCGGCGCAATCGACGGTAAACGCGGGGTGGCCAGATGGCCAATACATTCCTCACGAATTCGGTCGTCACCATGGAAGCCCTCGATGTGTTGGAAAACACAGACGATGTGATGGTGGCGATCAACGGCGAGTATTCCGATCAGTTCAAATTCGGAGGCGCCGTGCTCGGGCAGACGCTGAACATCCGCAAGCCGCCCCGCTACCTGGGTCGTCTCGGGCAGGCGGCGCAGATTGAAGCCATCACCGAGACGCAGGTGCCGCTGACGCTGTCGTATCAGCGGGGCGTGGACACCCAGGTCAGTTCACAGAACCTGACCTTGGACATCGACGACTATCGCCAGCGGATCCTTTATCCGCAGATTGTGCGGCTCTCCAACCTGATCGATCAGGACGTGTGCGCGCTGGCCCAGGGCCTCAACAACTGGGTCGGCACGCCCGGCACGACGCCGACGGCGCTGAGCACCTACGGCTTGGCCAAAGTCAAGCTCGATAACAACGCCTGCCCTCCGGAAGATCGGTATGCCTTCCTGAATCCGATCGCGGATTACACGTTGATGGACAACCTCAAAACATTGTTCAACAGCGTGAAGGACATCAGCAGCCAATACGATACTGGGTCGATGACCAAGAGCGGCACGCTGGGCATGGCGTGGCGGATGGATCAGAATATCTACGTGCAAACCGTGGGCGCGCTCGGCACGAGCACGCCAGTGGTCGGCACGGCACCCAGCAACGGCGCGA
>Ga0310915_10000108_pt1 | contig 39726 bp, 37 predicted proteins | sample GREbulkMGAN111_FD_202508 | JGI IMG/M metagenome (GOLD analysis project Ga0310915, IMG submission 202508) | Lab enrichment of tropical soil microbial communities from Luquillo Experimental Forest, Puerto Rico - GRE.bulkMG.AN111 | ecosystem: Environmental > Terrestrial > Soil > Tropical forest >...
TCTACAGTCTTTACAAAACCGTGTCAACCGCTTTTTTTCGGCTCGTTTCAGAAGCTTACCGCCTCTTCCTCTCACCTTCCGCACCACCCTTCCGGGCTTCAGCGGAGCGCGGTTTCTACAGAGCTTAACGATCCGTGTCAACCGCTTTTTTCCGGTTTAGTTTCAGCAGCTTATCGCCACTTCCTTAACCCGGCCCACCTTGCGGCGGGAGGCGGTTTCTACAGAGCTTCAAGCGCCGTGTCAACTGCCTTTTCCGATTTAGTTTCAGTAACTTATCGTCACTTCTTTAAGCCGGCCCACCTCGCGGCGGGAGGCGGTTTCTACGCCCGCCAGCCGACAGAGTCAACGACCTTTTTGCAGAAAATGATTTTTCTTGGCAGACGGCCTTGGGCAACCGATCTTCTTATCCATCATGTCTCGTCCCTCCTCCCGCGTTATCGCCGTTCTCGGCCCCACCAACACCGGCAAGACCCATCTGGCCCTGGAGCGCATGCTGGGCCATGCCTCGGGCATGATCGGCTTTCCCTTACGTCTGCTGGCGCGTGAGAACTATGATCGTATTGCCAAACTGAAGGGGCGCGGCGCCGTCGCCCTGCTGACCGGCGAAGAAAAGATCATCCCGCCTCATCCCCGCTGGTTCGTCTGTACGGTCGAGAGCATGCCGCTGGACCGCCGGGTCGATTTCCTGGCGGTGGACGAGATCCAGCTTTGCGCCGACCCTGATCGCGGCCACGTCTTCACCGACCGCCTTTTGCATGCCCGTGGCGAGTCCGAGACCATGTTCTTGGGCTCGGAAACCATCAAGCCGCTGATCCGCAAGCTGGTGCCGGGGGCCGAGTTCATCTCGCGGCCCCGTTTCTCGCAGCTCTCTTATACAGGGCCGCGCAAGCTGACCCGACTGCCGGACCGCTCGGCCATTGTCGCCTTCTCGGCGCAGGAGGTTTACGCCATCGCCGAGCTGGTGCGCCGGCAACGCGGCGGAGCGGCGGTGGTGCTGGGAGCCCTGAGCCCCCGTACCCGCAATGCCCAGGTCGGGCTCTATCAGGCGGGCGAGGTGGATTATCTGGTGGCCACCGACGCCATCGGCATGGGCTTGAATATGGATGTCGACCATGTCGCCTTTGCGGCGCTTCGTAAGTTCGACGGCCGCAATGCCCGAGGCCTGGATGCCTCGGAGGTGGCGCAGATCGCCGGACGCGCCGGGCGTCATATGAATGACGGCACCTTTGGCACCACCGGCGATATCGGCGGCATCGAGGAAGAGATCGTCGAGGCGGTGGAGAGCCATAGCTTCCAGCCCCTGAAGCGGCTGCAATGGCGCAATGCCGATCTGCGCTTCACCTCGGTCGAGATGCTGCTGGCTTCGCTGAACAAGCTGCCCGACCATCCCGGCCTGATGCGATCGCGGGAAGCCGACGACCAACTGGTGCTGCAAGCCCTGGCTCGCGATGCCGATCTGATGAAGCGGGCCGGCCATCCCGACCGGGTGCGGCTGCTGTGGGATGTCTGCCAGGTTCCCGACTTCCGCAAGAGCCTGGCCGAGCAGCACAGCCGCCTGCTGGCCGCCATTTTCCGTCACCTGACCGATAAGGATGAACGCATCCCCGCCGACTGGCTGGATGCCCAGGTCAAGCGACTGGACCGCACCGACGGCGATATGGACACTCTGATCACCCGCATCGCCAATGTCCGCACCTGGACCTATGTCAGCCATCGCGGCGATTGGATCGAAGACCCCGCCGGCTGGCAGGAACGCACCCGTGCCTTGGAAGACCGCCTGTCCGACGCCCTGCATGAACGCCTCACCCAGCGCTTCGTCGATCGCCGCACCGCCGTGCTGGTGCGGCGGCTGAAGGACAATGACGAACTGTCTTCCGCCGTCCGCCAGGATGGCGAGGTGATGGTGGAAGGCCATTTCGTCGGACGGCTGGAGGGTTTCCGCTTCCAGGCCGACGCCGCCGAAAGCGGGCAGGCCGCCCGCGCCGTCGCCTCCGCCGCGCAAAAGGCCTTGCGCGGAGAAATCGCCTCGCGCGTTGCCCAGGTCGCCGCCGAACCGGACGAGGCCTTCGCCCTGGATGAGCAGGGCCAACTCCTTTGGCGCGACGCCGCCGTCGCCAAGCTGGTGGCCGGGCCGGAACCCTTGCGCCCCGCTGTGATCCTGCTGCCCTCCGACCTGATCGAGACCGCCGCCCGCGATGCCTTGCAAAAGCGGCTGACCGGCTGGCTGGCCGGCTTCGTCGCCCGCGCCGCCCGCCCGCTGATCAAGGCCGGCGAGGCGGACCTGTCGGGAGCGGCACGCGGACTGGTCTATCAGCTGACCGAGCATCTGGGATCGATGCCGCGTGAGGGGGCTCTGTCGCTGGTCCAGGCCTTGAGCGATCAGGACCGCAAGGCTCTGGCCCGGCTGGGTATCCGGCTGGGTGTGGAAAGCCTGTTCCTGCCCGACATGCTGAAGCCGCAGGCCCAGTCCTTGCGGGCTCTGCTCTGGTGCATCCACCGTGACCGCCCGGTGATCGCTCCACCGCCGCCGGGCCGGGCCGCCGTTCCCATCAGCACCGACATTCCCCATGCCTTCTATGAAGCCGTGGGTTTCCGTCTGCTGGGCAAGCTGGCGGTGCGGGCCGACATGCTGGAGCGCTTCGCCGCCGAATGCCGCAAGCTGGCGCATCAGCCGCCCTTTGCCCTGCCGCCCGATGCTCTTTCCTTGCTGGGACTGCCGCCCGAGCCGCTGGAGGAGCTGATGGCCCAGCTGGGCTATCGCCGTGACGAGCAGGGTCACTATACACCTGACCGCAAGAGCAAGCCGCCGCGCCGCGCCCCCCATGGCCGCAAGCCCAAGGCGGGAAGCGAAACCTCGCCCTTCGCCGCTCTTAAAGCTTTGGCCAAGAGATAAGCGATGGACAGCCTGCGTCTTGATAAATGGCTATGGTTCGCCCGCTTCCAGAAATCGCGGAGCATGGCGCAAGGGCTGATCGAGGAAGGCGGCGTGCAGGTCAATGGCCGCACCGTCACCAAGACCGCCGCCAGCATCAAGGTGGGAGACGAAGTGCTGTTCCCCATCGCCAAACGCTGGCGGCTGGTCCGCGTGCTGGGTTTGGGCGAACGGCGCGGCCCGGCACCCGAGGCGCAAGCACTTTATGAAGAGTTGCCGCCCCCTCTCCTTCCGCCCTTCGAGTGACCATATCCCTTCTCGGCAAGGGGTTGTCCGCGCATCAGAGCTGTGCTAGGCAAAGCGCGAGAGATTAGGGCGGCCTTTTGGGCCAAGCCGTCATTTGGGAGAGCGTCATGGCTTACGTCGTCACCGAAAACTGCATCAAGTGCAAATTCACCGATTGCGTCGAGGTTTGCCCCGTCGACTGCTTCTATGAAGGTGAGAATTTCCTGGTGATCAACCCGGACGAATGCATTGACTGCGGCGTCTGCGAACCGGAATGCCCCGCCGAAGCGATCTTCCCGGACACCGAAGCCAAGGCCGCCGATTGGGCCGAGATCAACCGCAAGTATGCCGGCGAATGGCCCAATATCACCAAGAAGATTGACGCCTTCCCCGGCGCCGATGAGAACAAGGGCAAGCCCGGCAAGGCCGGCGATCTGAGCCCCAATCCGGCAAAGCGCTGATTCCAAAAGCCTTCCTGCGAAAAGGCCCGTTCCCAGCCGGGGGCGGGCCTTTTCCATTCCTAAATTGTGGGCTTTTGATTCCGATTTGTTCTGTTCGTCACATGGCCACTATGCTATAAGAAGCACTCCGCCGACTTAGGTCTGCGGATGCAGGGCCGCCTTCGCGGCTGGCCGTCGGGCCTTACGAGGCCCCAAAAGGCAATTGGTATGAAATAGGTTCCCATTCGACCACCTCAGGTGGCCGGTGCGCAGCTTTTTTGCTGTTCGCGCCGCGGGACTTCTGTTCGTGAGGGATAAGGATATCATGGCTAGCAACTCGTTCAATGAAGGCGATTACGTGGTCTATCCCACCCATGGCGTGGGCAAGGTCGCTGCGATCGAAAAGCAGAAGATCGCCGGACATGAATTGGAGCTGTTCGTCATCACCTTCGACCGTGACCGCATGACCTTGCGCGTTCCGGTGCCGAAGGCCCGCAATTCCGGCCTGCGCAAGCTGTCCACCCCGACCATGATGGACGCCGCCCTGACCACGCTCAGCACCCGCGCCAAGATCAAGCGCGCCATGTGGAGCCGCCGCGCCCAGGAATATGAGGCCAAGATCAATTCCGGCGATCCGATGGCCATTGCCGAAGTGGTGCGCGACCTGCATCGCAACGCCAACCAGCCCGACCAGTCCTATTCCGAGCGCCAGATTTACGAGGCTGCCCTGGAACGTCTGGCCAGCGAACTGGCCGCCGTCGAGCGCATCGAGCCCGAACAGGCCACGCAAAAGCTGGAAAAGCTGCTCGAAGCCGCCTAAGCCCTTCGTTCCGACGAGAGAAAATATACGGCGCAGAGCCGCGCCCGGCGACTGAGGGACTCTTGCTGATCGCCGGCGATCAGCTTAAGGTAAAGCGCTGGCAGGGACGGATCGCTGGGGAGCATCCGTCCCGCCGCACCTGATCCTTAGGGGGAGACGCTCGGGCGCATGTCGGACCAGGACCTTTTCGCGACGTTGCGAGCCGATGCGCGCATCTGGGCCGTTCCCGCCATCCATGGCGATGTCGAACGGCTGCATGAATTGCATCGCCAGCTTTATCCCCAATTCCAGCCGGGTGCTGACCAGATCGTTTATCTGGGCAATTACTCCGGCCATGGCGCCACTGTGCGCGAAACCATCGATGAACTGCTGCTGTTCCGCCGCGCCATCCTGGCTCAGCCGGGTGTGGAGTGCGACGATATCGCTTATCTGCGCGGCGGTCAGGAAGAGATGTGGCAGAAGCTGCAGCAGCTGCAATTCGCCCCCAGCCCGCCCCAGGTTCTGCAATGGATGGTCGGCCAGGGCGTCGAACCCACGGTCCGCGCTTATAATATGCGGGTCGAGGACGCCATGCTGGCGGCCCGCGACGGCATTCTGTCCCTGACCAAATGGACCAGCCAGCTGCGCCAGCATCTGCGTAATTACGATGGTCATATCGCGTTGATGAGCGTGCTGCGCCATGCCGCCTTCACCGAAGACCAGTCCTTGCTGTTCGTCCATTCCGGACTGGACCCGCAGCGCCCGCTGCTGGCGCAGAGCGACAGCTTCTGGTGGGGCGGAGCCAATTTTGCCGCCATGGAAGAGCCCTACGAGACCTATCGCCGCATCGTGCGCGGCTATGACCGCCGGCATGGCGGTCTGCATGAAGGGCCGGTGACCATGACCATCGATGCCGGCTGCGGCTTTGGCGGCCCCTTGATGGCCGCCTGCTTCGCTCCCGGCGGCGATCTGATCCAGACCATCAACGCCTGAGACCCAACGGCTACCGCCGTTCAAAAGATTGCCTCGCCCCAATTCCACTTGCTGGAACTGGCAATCAGCTATAATTTGCACATCCAGTTAGGCGTAATTAGTGGAGATTTCCCGTGACGCTCTCCGGCCGCCGCATCCTCCTGGTCATTTCCGGAGGCATCGCCGCCTACAAATCCCTTGAGCTGATTCGCCGCCTGAAAGACAAAGGCGCGGCGGTCTCCTGCGTTCTGACCAAAGGCGGAGCCCAGTTCGTCACTCCGCTGGCGGTCTCGGCCCTGTCGGGCGAGCCGGTGCATGACGACCTGTTCTCCCTGACCGACGACAATGGCATGGGCCATATTCAGTTGAGCCGCACCGCCGATCTGGTGGTCGTCGCCCCCGCCAGCGCCGATCTGATGGCCAAGATGGCGGCGGGTCTGGCCGACGATCTTGCCTCGACCCTGCTGCTGGCCTCGGACAAGCCGATCCTGGTGGCGCCCACGATGAATCTGTTCATGTGGCAGCATCCCGCCACCCAGGCCAACATCGCCACCCTGCGCTCGCGCGGCGTTCGCCAAGTCGGCCCCGGCGCCGGCGATCTGGCCTGTGGCGAAGTCGGCGATGGCCGCATGGCCGAGGTGCCCGAGATCATTGCCGCCATCGAGGCGATTTTCTCCCCCGCCGCCGGTCCCTTGAAGGGCCGTCGCGCCATCGTCACCAGCGGCCCGACCCACGAACCCATCGACCCGGTGCGCTTCATCGCCAACCGTTCCTCGGGCAAGCAGGGCCATGCCATCGCCGCCGCTCTGGCCGCCTTGGGGGCCGAGGTCACGCTGATCAGCGGCCCGGTGGTGATCCCCGATCCCGCCGGAGTGCGCGTGGTCAAGATCGAAACCGCCCGCCAGATGCTCGACGCCGCCCAGGCCGCCCTGCCCGCCGACATCGCCGTCTGTGCCGCCGCCGTGGCCGACTGGCATGTCGCCAACCCCGCCACGGAAAAGCGCAAGAAACAGGCCGGAGCCCCGCCGCCTTCCATCGAGCTTTCTCCCAACCCCGACATCCTGGCGACACTCTCCGCCCCCGGCCCGCAGCGCCCGGCCCTGGTGGTGGGCTTCGCCGCCGAGACCGAGAAGCTGATCGAACATGCCACCGCCAAGCTGGAGCGGAAGGGCTGCGACCTGATCCTGGCCAATGACGTTTCCCCGGCCATCGGCACCTTTGGCGGCGACGACAATGCGGTGCATCTGATCAGCAAGACCGGCGTCGAGCCCTGGCCGCGCCAGGGCAAGGACGCGGTCGCCCGATCTCTGGCCGCCCATATCGCGGGCCTGCTCGAAACAAAGGACAAGGCATGAGCAAAACCATTCCCGTTTCCGTCAAGCGCCTGCCCCATGGGGCGGACCTGCCGCTGCCGGCCTATGAAACCGCCCATGCCGCCGGTCTCGACCTGCCCGCCGCCATCGAAGCCGATCTGGTGCTGGCTCCGAACGCCAAGGCGCTGGTCCCCACCGGCCTTGCCATCGCTTTGCCCGAGGATTACGAGGCGCAGGTGCGTCCGCGCTCAGGACTGGCCGCCAAGCATGCGGTCACCGTGCTCAACAGCCCCGGCACCATCGATGCCGACTATCGCGGCGAGATCAAGGTGATCCTGATCAATCACGGGGCCGAGCCCTTCACCATCACGCGGGGCATGCGCATCGCCCAGATGGTGGTGGCGCCCGTGGCTCGCGCCCAATGGGTCGAGACCGACGACCTTTCCCAGACCGCCCGTGGTGAGGGCGGCTTCGGCTCCACCGGACTTTCCAAGCAGGAAGGATAGAGATGCTCCGTCCCTCAAAAAAGATGCTGTTCGCCATCGAGGCGGTTCTCGACATCGCCTATCATGCCGGCGGCGAGCCGGTGCAAAGCCGTGAAATCACCCGCCGCCAGGGCATTCCCCGGCGCTATCTGGAACAGACCCTGCAACAGCTGGTGCGATCCGGTATTCTGACGGGTGTTCGCGGCCCCAAGGGCGGCTATCGTCTGGCCCGCGAACGCCGCCGCATCTCGGTCGGCGAGATCGTGCGGGTGGTGCAAAGCTTGGAAATCACCGAGGAAGCGCCGGATGACGTCCCCACCTCGGACCTCGGCCTGAAGGTGATCCGCCCCATGTGGCTGGACATGCAGGAAGAGCTGATGAAGAAGCTGGACGCCATCTCGATCGACGATCTGTGCATGCGGTCCTATCAGGGTGGCATCGTCAGCGAAGTCACCCAGAAAATGGATTTTACGATTTGAATTTTCCACCCGATGCGTATTAAATACACATCAGGTGTGAAATTCACCAATCTACACCTTTGGCGAGGTAAATTATGAGCAGCACTCCGTTCCGCGGTCGCATCTACGACAGCATCATCGACACCGTCGGCGCTACTCCTCTGGTGCGCCTGAAAAAGCTGGCCGCCGAAGCCGGCGTCAAAGCCGACATCGTCGGCAAGCTGGAGTTCTTCAACCCGCTGGCCTCGGTCAAGGACCGCATCGGTCTGGCGATGGTCGAAGCCGCCGAGGCTGCCGGCAAGTTGAAGCCCGGTTCCGTGATCATCGAGCCGACCTCGGGCAACACCGGTATCGCGCTGGCCTTCGTCGCCGCTGCCAAGGGCTATCGCCTGATCCTGACCATGCCGGAAAGCATGTCGATCGAGCGCCGCAAGATGCTGGCCCTGCTGGGCGCCGAGCTGGAGCTGACCCCGGCGGCCAAGGGCATGACCGGCGCTGTTCGCCGCGCTGAAGAGCTGCAGAAGGAAATCCCCAACGCGATCGTCCTGCAGCAGTTCGAGAATCCGGCCAACCCGGCCGTGCATGTGCGCACCACCGCCGAGGAAATCTGGGCCGACACCGCCGGCAAGATCGACATCTTCGTCTCGGGCGTGGGCACCGGCGGCACCATTTCCGGCGTCGGCAAGGTGCTGAAGGAACGCAACCCCAACGTCAAGATCGTCGCCGTCGAGCCCGAGGACAGCCCGGTTCTGTCGGGCGGCGCCCCCGGCCCGCATAAGATTCAGGGCATCGGCCCCGGCTTCGTTCCCGGCACCCTGGATCGCGGCGTGATCGACGAGATCCTGCAGATCAGCAACGAGACCGCCTTCGCTACCGCCCGCAAGGCCGCCCGTCTGGACGGCGTGCCGGTCGGCATCTCGTCGGGCGCCGCCCTGGCCGCCGCCCTGGAGCTGGGCGCTCGCCCGGAAAACGCCGGCAAGCTGATCGTTGCCATCATCCCGTCTTTCGCCGAGCGTTATCTTTCGACTGCGCTTTTCGAAGGGATCGCGTAAACAAGAGGGCATGGACTTCTCGGACGACCAAATCCGGCGCTATGCCCGCCACATCATCCTGCCCGAAGTGGGCGGCGCCGGTCAGGCCCGCCTGCTGGAGGCCAAAGTTCTCGTGATCGGCGCTGGGGGCCTTGGCTCCCCGCTGATCCAATATCTCGCCGCCGCAGGGGTGGGGTGCATCGGCGTCGTCGATGACGACGTGGTGGACCTCACCAACCTGCAACGGCAGGTGATTCACGACTCCTCATCGCTGGGCAAGACCAAGGTCGACAGCGCCGCCGCCGCGGTGGCGCGCATCAACCCCGATGTGCGGCTGGTGCCCCATGCCCTGCGCCTGGATGCCAGCAATGCCGCAGAGCTGATCGGGCAATATGATCTGGTCGCCGACGGCTCGGACAATTTTCCCACCCGCATGCTGGTGAACGATGCCGCCCGACTGGCCGGCAAGACCCTGATTTCGGCGGCGGTGCTGCGCTTCGACGGGCAGTTGACCACCTTCAAGCCCGGCGGGCCTTGCTATCGCTGCCTTTATCCCAGCCTGCCGGAGGGCGAGGACCTGCCGACTTGCGCCCAGGCCGGCGTGCTGGGCGCCATGGCCGGCGTCATGGGATCGCTGCAGGCGGTCGAGGTCTGCAAGGAAATCCTGGGCATCGGCGAGAGTCTGGCGGGATCGCTGCTGATCGTTGATACCTTGTCGTCGATCTATCGCAAGGTCCGCCTGCCCCGCGATCCGGAATGCGCGCTCTGCGGCGACCATCCCACTCTTCACGATCTGAGCCATCATGCCGGCCACACCGAACGAACCTGCGGCTGACCCCGCCCGGCTGGGAAAACTGTCGCTGGTGCTGTTCTCGGGCACCTTCGACAAGGTTCACTATGCCCTGGCGATGGCCGCCGCCGCCTTGGCGGTGAACCGCCCGGTCACGCTGTTCTTCACCATGGCTGCCTGCAAGGCGCTGCTGACGGAGGATGGCTGGCATCAGCTGCTGCCGGGCGAGAACGGCCTGCCCCCCGCCGAAGCCGACGCCCAACTGACCGCCAAGGGCATCGGCGGATTCGAGGAACTTCTCTTGGCCTGCATCGCCCTGGGGGCGCAGGTGATGATTTGCGAGATGGGGCTGCGGGCCGTGGGGCTGGAGGGCGCAACGCTCCGCGCGGATGTTCCCGTGCAGCCGGGCGGGCTGGTGACCTTCCTGGAAGATGCCCGGGGGGATGGAGCGGCGCTGTTCATTTAAGAGAACAGCCCCTCTTTGCCTTGCAGCCATGCTTTCGCCTCGGCGTCGCATCCCCTTTGCAAGGGATGATAGCCGGGCCGAAGATAGTCGAACCAAGCTGGCGCCAAACGCCACAGAACGCCCTGGCGGCCAAGAAGCAGGTGAAAAGCCTCCGCCCAGGTGCCGCCCCGCCACATCAAGCCGGTTCTGATCAGGTTTAACAGCTGCTGCATGAACAGATCGGTCAGGAAGACCAGGCTGACATACAGGAACCAGGACAGCCGCCGGACCGTTCCGCCGCCAATCGCCTGATAGACATCGAAAGCGACCGCTCGATGCTCCATTTCTTCGGCCGCATGCCACATCCATAGATCGCTCATTTCCTGCTCGGCATTTTCCAGCCATTCGGGATGGCCGAACATCATCTCGCCGAACAAAGCGGTAAAATGTTCATAGGCCATGGTGATGGCCAGTTTGCTGGTGACCGCCAGCCCTTGGCTGTGCCGGATGCGCCAACGCGCCAGCGGCTCCACCAGATTGAACAGCCCGCAATCCTTCAGCCGTTGATTCAGCAGCAGATGCAGCCGACTGTGAACTGCCTCTTGTCCGATGAACAAGCCAACCGTCTCGACCAGCTCTGGATCCTCGACCTGCGGCAGCGCGGACTGCACCGCGTGAATGAAAAAGCCCTCTCCAGCCGGAAAGAGCATCGACAGGCTGTTCAGAAACTGGCTGAGAAAGCCGTTTCCCCCCAACCAGTCGGGTCGTAACGATATGGCTTTGATCTGGATGGCCGGCTTACGCACTTTCAGATTGGTCATGTCCGTCGTTTCTTGCAGTGAGGGGGCGAAATCGAGAATAGTGAGCAATCCTCAGTTTTCTCAACTCGCTTTCCCAGCAGGCCGGACGATGGACGACGACAGCGGCTATCCGATTGATTCAATGCGGAAAATTCCACGGCAACAACGCGCCTGGGATACAATCCGGACCATCTTCGAGGCCACCGCTCAGATTATTGACCGAGACGGAGAGGAACAGCTGACGACCAATCGGATCGCTGATAAGGCCGGCTTTTCCATCGGCACCCTCTATCAGTATTTTCCCAGCATGGACGCCATCTTGCTGGCCATGATCGATCTGCATCGCCAAAAGGTGCTGAAGGAGTTGGACCGGCTTTTGGCGGAAGCGGAGGCGTCGCATCTGTCGCCCGAACTCTTCGTTCGCCGGTTCCTGCGGATTCTGATCCAGAATTTTGGCATCGGCAGCCCAACCCTCGTCCGGCAGGGCTGGAAATTGTCCGATCGTCCGGTGGTCATCAAGGCCATCCAGCAAATCGCCGAACGCATTCAGACCGCCCTGAGGCAGCGCAACCATCCCGACTTTCCACCTCTTGATGCGGCGCGGCTGTTCGTCATGACGCGTGGGGTCATGGGCACGATCCGTTCAGCCGTCATGGAAAACTCCGGCCTGCTGGAAACGCCGGAGTTCGAAGATGCCTTGCTGGCCCTGTCGCTGTCCCAGATGCGGCGAACGGCTTAACTCAGCCTTCCTGCCACCGCGCCCGGTTCGCCGGTGCCGATGGCCTTGCCATCCACCGACACCAGCGCCCGGATTCCCGTGGCGCTGGTCAGGATGGCCTCCGACGCCTCCCACAAATCCGATGTCTTGAGCGATGCCGTGGCCGCGCCCAGGCGATCCATCACCGCCGCCCGCATCACGCCGGGCAAAGCACCGTCCGACAAGGGCGGGGTCAGCACATCACCGTCGATCACTAAGAACAGATTGGCCACCGTGCTTTCCACCAGCTTGCCTTGGCTGTTCAGCAGCAAGGCATCGTCGGCGCCCTTGCTCTGCGCCTCGCGCCGGGCCAGCAGATTGTCCATATAGTTCAGCGTCTTGAAGCGGCTGGTGGGGGAATGTTCATTCCGCCGGGTCACCGTGGCGATTACCGCCCGCACCGGGCCATGGGCCGCCGCAGCCGGAGCCGCAGAGATCAGCAAAGTCGGCGTCGGCTGATCAGGCGGCAACAATCCGCGCGGCCCCGGTCCCCGCGTCAGGGTCAGGCGCAGCACCGCGTCCGACAGCGCGTTGCGTTCCAGCAGACTTGACAGCGCCGCCGTGATCTCGGCCTCGGCGAAGGGAAGCGGAATGCCGAAGAACTCGGACCCGGCCTTCAGCCGCGCCAGATGGCCGGCCAGCCGCAGCACCTTGCCGCCTTCCGCCTTCATGGTCTCGAACAGGCCGTCGCCCAGGGTGAAGCCCCGGTCGGCGGGGTCGATACGGGCTTCGTTCTGCGCCAAATACTGTCCGTTGAGCCAGATCGTCATGATCCCTCCAAGCTTCGCAACATGGCCCCCGCCTTCACGATCGTCTCGTCATATTCCGCCATGGGGTCCGAGTCTGCAACGATGCCGCCGCCGGCGCGCACAGAAACTTTACCGCCGCTGACCAGCATGGTGCGGATGGCGACGTTCATATCCATCGCCCCATCCCAACCAATCCAGCCCAGACCGCCGAACACCGGGCCACGCCGCACCGACTCCAACTCGGCGATGATTTCCATGGCCCGCACCTTGGGGGCTCCGGTAATCGAACCCGGCGGCCAGGTGGCGGCCAGCAGATCGCAGGGCCCCAAGCCGTCGCGCAGCCGTCCGGTGACCGCCGAAACCAGATGATGCACCTGGGCGAAGCTCTCGACCGCGAACAATTCGGGCACTGCGACCGAGCCCAAAGCGCAAACCCGAGAAAGATCATTGCGCATCAGATCAACGATCATCAGATTTTCGGCCCGGTCTTTCTCGGAGGCTTTCAGCTCGGCAATCAGGGCGGCATCCTGCTCCGGAGCGGCTCCACGCCGCCGGGTGCCCTTGATGGGCCGCGCCTCCACCCCACCTTCCGCATCCAGCGCCAGGAAACGTTCGGGCGACGAGGACAGCACCGCATTCCCCCCCAAGGACAGATAGCCGGCGAAGGGTGCCGGAGACAAAGCCCGCAGACGGCGATAAAGCTGATAAGGCGTCAGCCCGTCTGGCAAATCCGCCTGCCAACGCTGCGACAGATTGGCCTGGAAGATATCTCCGGCATGGATGTACTCCACCACCCGGGCGATGGCGGCGCGGTAATCCTCGGGGCGTTGATCGGGCGTGAAGCGAGCGGTGACAGACCAATCCCGCGGCGGCAGGGACGGAGCCGCTTCCAACTCCGCTTTCAAAGATGCCGCATCCGGCCCGATCGCCCAGGCCTCGCCGGTCAGATGATCCCAGGCGGCAATGGTCTCGAACAGCCCCACCGCCATCTGCGGAAATCCCAGATCGTCGGGCTGATGAGTCGGTAGCCGTTCCAGCCCCCAGGCCAGATCATAGGCCAGCATGCCCGCCGCCCCACCCTGAAACGGCGGCAGGCCGGGCAGAACCGGACGGCGTTTGCCCAACGCTTCCGCCAGATCGGCGAAGGAACCGCCGGTCAGCAGCCGCCGGGGACGGACACAGAGATAACTATAGCGCCCCCGCCCGCCCGGCTCGGAGGCGCTGTCCAGCAGCAGGGCGAAGGGATCGGCGGCAAAAGCCGCAAAGGCCGCCAAGGGATCCTTGACGGCCAGGGGAACGAAGATGGTTTTGTCGCGCAACGCGGGAGGCCCAGAAACGGCTTGGCCGCCCGAAGGCGGCCAAGTGGATCAGAGCATGCTGGCCAAGACCCGGTCGGGCGGGTTGTGGCCGTCCGCATGGGTCTTGATGTTGATCAGCACCTTCTCGCCCATATCGGTGCGGCCCTCGATGGTGTTCGAGCCCAGATGCGGCAGCAACACCACATTGTCCAGCTCCAACAGCTTCGGATTCACCGCCGGCTCATGTTCGAACACGTCGAGGCCGGCGCCGGCGATCTCGTTCTTCTGCAGCATGCGGGTCAGCGCATTCTCATCGACCACTTCACCGCGGGCGGTGTTGATCAGATAGGCATGCGGCTGCAACAGCTTCAGACGACGGGCCGACAGCAGGTGATAGGTGGCCGGAGTATGCGGGCAATGGATCGAGACGATGTCCATGCGGGCCATCATCTGGTCCAGGCTTTCCCAATAGGTGGCCTCAAGTTCCTGCTCGGTCTCGGGATGCAGGCGCTTGCGGTTGTGATAATGCACCGACAGACCGAAACCCTTGGCGCGGCGGGCGACCGCCTGGCCGATGCGGCCCATGCCGATGATGCCTAAGCGCTTGCCCCAAATGCGATGGCCGAGCATGAAGGTCGGACCCCAGCCTTCCCACTTGCTGGCGCGCACCAGACGCTCGCCCTCGGCGACGCGACGCGACACCGACAGGATCAGGGCCATGGCCATGTCGGCGGTGTCCTCGGTCAGCACGTCCGGGGTGTTGGTGACGGTGATGCCGCGCTGGCGGGCAGTCGCCAGATCGATATGATCGACGCCGGCGCCGAAATTGGCGATCAGGCGCAGGTTCGGGCCGGCCTGGGACAGCACGCCAGCATCGATGCGGTCGGTCACGGTGGGGACCAGCACATCGGCCAGCTTCACCGCTTCGATCAATTCAGCCTTGGTCATCGGCCGGTCGTCGACGTTCAAACGGGCGTCGAACAGCTCCATCATCCGGGTTTCGATCGGATCGGGCAGCTTCCGGGTCACGACCACGAGAGGCTTCTTGGATGGCATTGCGGTCACTCCCTTTGGTTTCCTTGGACATTTTTACTTTATTCAAGGCTGTATCAAGAGCCGGGGCACTTGTCCAGTGGTGTCTGTGCGACAGTCGAAATCGATGTTTTCTGCCGATTACAGAATGTCTTGCCGACCCGTTCCCTTGGCGTCATCCGAGTCAGAACATTTCAGCGTTGCTTGACCGCGATCACAGCTGCTGGCACAAGATTCCTGCTACAGTGAACAAAACGTCCGAGGCTTCGAGCATTATCCGCATGATCCGACCCATTCGCCTTCTCGGCCCGCTGCTGGCCCTGCTGACTCTGCAGGGCGCCGTCCAGGCCGCCGAGACCAGTGGCCTGCCGCTGCCCCGCTTCGTTTCCTTGCGTTCGGACGAGGTGTACTTACGCTCGGGCCCCGGCAAGCAATATCCCATGGACTGGATCTATACGCGGCGCGATCTGCCGGTCGAGGTGATCGCCGAGTTCCAGGAATGGCGCAAGATCCGCGACTGGCAAGGCACCGAGGGCTGGGTGCATCAAAGCATGATCTGGGCCCGACGCATGGCGGTGATCACCCAGGGGCGCAAGAAGCTGAAGGCCGACCCGGAAGACAAGGCTCTGGCCCTGGCCGAGTTGGACACCAATGTGGTGGTCCGCCTGCTGGCCTGCCCGCGCGACAAGAATTTCTGCAAAGTGGAAATCCAGAACATCCAAGGCTGGCTGCGCCGCGACGAGTTCTGGGGCGTCTATCAGGGCGAATATATCGAGTAATCAGCCTTTCGCGGCGACCTGGGTACGGCGCAGGCGATATTCCTCCAGCCGGGCCTGACGATAAGCATCGGCGATGCGCTTGGCCTCGGCCCGCTCGGCGGCCGGACGGCTGGGATCAGGGGCCTGAACAGCCGCCGCCCGACCCGGCAGAACATGCGCAGGCTCGGCCGCCGCATGCTCCAGGGCCGGCATATAAAGCCCGATCGGCGGACGGTTCTCGAAGGCCGAAGCCAGCTGCAGCCGCCCATCCGAATGGCCCTTGGCATTGTTCCAGGTACTCAGCAGCTTGGCCTTATAGGGCGCAGCTTCGCTGGGTGTCTGGGAGTGATAATAAGCCCCGGCGGTCGGCCAGTTCTGGGTGCTGTCATACAGCCCCACCAGGAAGCGGGCGGCATAGGCGACGTTGGTCGCCGGTTCGAAGGCTTCGTCCAGATTGGCGAAAGCATCGGGATGGGCCAGCAGATTGACCTGCATGCAACCGACATCAATATTGCGCACGCCTCGGGCCTGCAGCTTCTTCACCTCGGCAATGGCAGCCGCCTTACTGGGCAAGAATCGCCCCTCGCCTTCGGCCATCACCGTCCAGGGCCAGGCAAGAGTTTCCCGGTGATCGGCGTTCCAGCGCCCGGATTCCACCAGCGAAATAGCATGCAGAAGACGATCGGGAATGTTCTGCAACCGCTCTTGGCGAACTGTCTCGGCACCACAAAGCTGATTGTCATCAAGGGCTTGCGCAGGACTGGACAGCAGCAGCGGCAGGACTGCCAGCAGTGCCACGGTCATCCGTCGGATCAGTTGCGCCATCATTGCCCTCGTCATGAGAAGGTGTGTTACCGCCCAACACTATGCGAACATCATGCCAATATGATTGCATACCTAGATCATAGCTGCACTGCACAAATTTTACTGCTTTGATTTCATTCATAGATTCGGATTCCAGCGACATAACGGCAATTTTTCTCTTGCAGCGCACCAAAACGGGCCGTATATTTTGCACTGCAGCAAACGAGTGATCCCTGATCACTGACTTGTCTGCCTTTCTTGGACGTTTCCTCCCTAAACTTTAGGGCCGGTGCTTGCACCGGCCCCTTTCTTTTTGTGCTCTTTGCAGCCACAAAAATCAGAATTCCGCCACCTTGCCCCAGGACGAGGAACTGAAGCGTTCAGGGTTATAAGCCTTGAACTCGACGATGGGATGAGATTCCGCCGTCACCAGATCGGCGATCAGATGCCCGGCTCCCGGCCCGATGCCGAAGCCATGGCCCGAGAACCCTGCCGCCAGGATGAGGCCCGGCAGTCCCGCCACCTCGCCAATCGCCGGAACGCCGTCGGGGGTGCTGTCGATATAGCCGGCCCATTGGCCGGTGACGCGGCTATTGGCCAGCTCCGGCAGCAATCCCACCGCCCGACGATGCATCTCGGCCAGCGCCCCGGCATCGGGACGGGGATCGAGAATGCGCATCTGCTCCATGGGAGTGGGCGCATCGAGACACCAGCGCGACAAGGTTTCATGGCCGGACATAAGCCCTTGCAGAGTTCCCGGCGCCAGATTGCGCCAGCGCTTGAAAAACATCGGCAGGAAATGCTGGGAATAGCGGATCATCTGCGGCGTCGGATCGACCCGCGCCTTACCGCTGATGGCCAGAGTATAGCCGCCGTCGCCGCGCCGGGTGACCGAGATATCCTTGGTATGCAGGGCGTCGGGAATATCCTTCCCCCCAGCCGACAGAGCCAGGATCGACGAACGGATCGAGGATTGCGGAAAGCTGATCCCCAATTGCCGGCAGAAGGACGAAGCCCAGGCGCCGCCAGCCATGATGGCGATAGGGGTGCGGATCACGCCCTTTTCCGTCACCACCGCCGAAACTCGCCCGCCGGTGGTCTCGATGCCGCGTGCGGCGCAGTTCTGATGCAGGCTGCCGCCCAGCGCCATCATGGCGCGGGCCACCACGGGCGCCGCGCGGGAGGCGTCGGCGATGCCGTCGCTTTCCGAGAAGACGCCGCCTTTCCATTGGCGCCCGGTGGCGCGGCCTCGCTCGTTGGCCTGGGCCGTCGTCAGCTTGTGACTGATCACCCCCACCGTCTTGGCGAAGTCGCACCATTTCGACCAGGTGGCGATCTCTTCCTCGTCATTGCTGAGATAGAGCAGGCCGCAACGCTGGAAGCCTGGGTCTTCGCCACTCTCGGCGGCGAACTGTTCCCACAAGGCCAGACTCTTGGTCGAGATCGGCAATTCACGCGCATCGCGGTTCTGCTGGCGACACCAGCCCCAATTGCGGCTGGACTGCTCGGCTCCCACCAATCCCTTTTCCAGCAAGGCCACCTTCAGCCCCCGCTTGGCCAGATAATAGGCGGTAAAGGCTCCGACGATGCCGGCGCCGATCACCACCGCATCGGCGGTTTCCGGCAAAGAGGGGGAGGAATCGATCTCGAGCAAAGGCACGGGCATGGCAAGTCTCCGGTTACACTCCTTCATCATAGGCCTGCAAGGCCACAGAGGGTGCCGGACTGCATTCAGGCGCAGCATAAAATGCGGCAAACACCCCCCGGCACAGAACAAGAGATTGCAGAGCTCAAGAAGCGCTTGCGAACATCTCGCATCCCTGTGCTATGGTTTCAGACAGGGATATGCAGCATAAAATATTGCGTCACCCCGCCATCACCGACAGGAGCCTATGGTGTTGAAGCTGGACCGGATCGACGTCAAGATCTTGCATGAACTGCAGAAGAACGGTCGCATCACCAATGTCGAACTGGCCGATCTGGTCAACCTGTCCCCCAGCCCCTGTCTGGTTCGAGTCAAGAAGCTGCAGCAGGAAGGCTTCATCGAGGGCTATTCCGCCCTGATCAATCTGCGCAAGCTGGGCCAGACCCTGACGGTCTTCACCGAAGTCACCCTGAAGAATCATCGCCAGAGCGACTTCGCCCGCTTCCTGACCGCCATCGAGAAGATCGATCAGTTGATCGAATGCCATCTGATCTCGGGAGGCTATGACTATCTGCTGAAATTCGTCTCGGCCAGCATCAGCGAATATCAGGAGATCATGGAACGGCTGACCGACATGGATATCGGCATCGACAAATATTTCAGCTTCATCGTTTTGAAATCGCCGATCGTCAAGCCGCATATCCCGCTGACGAAGCTGTTTCCTTGCTAGGGTTTTACCCAAAAGCCTGGGTCACCAGCCCATAGCATTGATGCCCCCTCTCGCCCTGACGGACGGTCCAGGGGCGGCCCAGCACCATGGTGGTGACGGTGTCGAACAGCGGCATGCCGCTGGCTTCCAGGAACCCCCGGAACATCCCGCCGTTGCGCCGGGTATCCAGCCGCAGGAACTGCCCGACATGGGCCGCCAGATGCGGCTCGGCCACGGCGATGGCGTCTTCGTCGGAGGCGGCGATCAGCGGGCCGATCACATGGCCGCGTCCGAAGGGGCGACAGAGGGAAAAAGCCGCCAACTCGCCATCCCGGAACAGGCCATAGCCTTCGGAAAGTGCGAACAGCTTTTGCAGCAGAGCCGTGCGGCCCGCCCCAAAGGCGGAACGATCAAGGGCCATGGCGGCAGCGAAGTCGGCGGCGGACAGGGCCCGGACCTCGCCGCCGCCCGGCAGGTCGGGCATCCCATAGGGAGCTCGAACCTCGCCCTGCAACTGATAAACGATGGCCTCGTCCTTGAAGCCTAGGGAACGGTAAAGACGTTCGGCGGCGCGGGTGGCGTTCAGCCCCAGATCGCGCCCCTTCAACTCGCCCATGGCATGGGCCATCAGCCAATTGCCCGCGCCATGACCTTGCAGCCGGGGCGAGGTGATGACCATGCCGACGGTGGCGAAACCGTCTTCCTGCGGGAACCACATGGCAGAACCGAGGATGCGGCCGATCTCGTCCAAAGCGACGATGCCGTGGCCGTTCTCGCGCAGGAACTGCCAGTCCTCGGCGCGATGGGGCCAACTGACGCTCAGCGACAGGGCATGCAGTTTTTCCAGCTCAACCTCGCCAATATCCATCAGCGAAATCTGGAAGGATTCGAGTTGCATGGAATCGGGAATCTCGTCTGACACCTTGGCACCTTGGTCATGCTGGAACGGCCAGGAAAACCTTACCCCAGGAGATGCCATAGATTGCACTCCGGCAACAGTCAACTTCGTCATATTCCGCTGAATTCGCCCTTGATTCAGCATCTCTTGCGGCATCGGCCGCGACACTTTAGTCCGCTGCTCTATTTTCCGAGGCTCTGACCCATGCATGTCGTCGATATCTTGGACCGCCTGATTGCCTTTCCCTCGGTGGTCGGCACGCCGAACGGCGAGATTGCCGGCTGGATCAAGGATTTTGCCGAACAATACGGGGCCAAGGTCACCGTCCTGCCGGGACCGGAAGGCGACCGGGTCAATCTGTTCGCCACCCTGGGCCCGGCCGATGTGCCCGGCTATATCCTGTCGGGACATATGGACGTGGTGCCGCCGAATGATCCCACCAACAGCCGCAATCTGTTCCAGATGCAGAAGGTGGGCACCAAGCTCTATGGCCGTGGGGCCAGCGACATGAAGGGCTATCTGGCCGCCTGCCTGGCCATTCTGCCCGGACTGGCCGGCAAGAGCCTGAAGCAGCCTTTGCATCTGGCCTTTTCCTATGACGAGGAAGCCGGCTGCCGAGGTGCGCCGCATATGATCAGCCGGCTGGGTGAGCTTTGCGCCAAGCCCCTGGGCGCCATCATCGGCGAGCCCAGCGGCCTGCGGGCCATTTGCGGGCATAAAGGCAAGGCCGCCGTGCGCATCGGCGTGCAGGGCCGCACCGGCCATTCCTCGCGCCCCGACCAGGGGCTGAACGCCATTCATGCCCTGGTCGAGGTGCTGAACGCCGCCGTCGAGACCGCCCACAGCCTGACCCACGGCCCCTTCGACCCGCTGTTCGATCCGCCTTATTCCTCGTTGCAGGTGGGCACCATCAAGGGCGGGCAGTCGGTCAACATCATCCCCGATCTCTGTACCGCCGATCTGGAAGTGCGGGCGATTGCCGGTCTGACGCCGCTGGAGATTCTGGAGCCGATCCGCCTGAAGCTGGAGCGGCTGAAGGATCTGGGCTACGGCATTGATTGGAAAGTCTTAAGCAATTATCCCGGCATGTCGCTGCCGATGGATTCCGATCTGTCGCTGCTGGTGCAGGAGCTGTCGGGCCAGCCGCCGCTGGCCGCCGTCAGCTATGGCACCGAAGCCGGGCTCTATCAGATGGCCGGCGTCGATGCCGTCATCTGCGGCCCCGGCGATATCGGCCATACCCATAAGCCCGACGAATTCATCGAGACCGACGAACTGGAGGCCTGCCAGCGCATGCTGGAGCATCTGGCCGAACGGCTGGTGGCGTAACCGCCATGACCTTTCTGCTCAATGCCTGGCCGGAATGGGGGCCGATCTTTCAGTCCGCCTTCGCCCGGCATTTGCCCGATCAGTCATTCTCGATGGACCCGGCAACGGTCGATCCCGACAGTGTGCGCTATCTGATGACCTGGGCTCTGCCCAAGGATCTGGAGCGCTATCGCAATCTGGAAGTTCTGTTCTCCACCGGGGCCGGCATCGATCAGTTTCCGCCCGAGCGTCTGCCGCCCAAGGCCCGATTGGTGCGGATGGTCGAAACCGGCCTGACCCGCATGATGCAGGAATTCGTCACCATGGCGGTGCTGGCCCTGCATCGCGACGTTCCCGCCTATCTGGAGCAGCAGAGCCGCCGCGACTGGCGGCCTTTGCCCCTGCGTCCGGCCTGGGAGCGCCGGGTCGGCATCATGGGATTGGGCGAGATGGGGGCCGCTGCGCTGGAAACCCTGCGCCCCTTCGGCTTTTCATTGCGGGGCTGGAGCCGCAGCCTGCGCGAGATCAAGGATGTGGTCTGCTTCGCCGGCCAAGAGGAACTGCCGGCCTTTCTGTCCGGCTGCGACATTCTTGTCTGCCTGCTGCCCCTGACCGACCAGACCCGCGGCATCCTGTCCGCCAAAGCCTTCGCCGCCCTGCCCAAGGGGGCCGGACTGGTGCAGGTGGGGCGGGGCGCTCATGCCGATCAGCAGGCCTTGCTCGATGCCCTGAACAGCGGTCAGCTGTCGGGCGCCTTCATCGATGTCACCACGCCCGAGCCGCTGCCTGCCGATCATCCGTTCTGGGCGCATCCCCGGGTGATCCTAACCCCGCATATCGCCAGCGACACCCTGGCCGAGCCGGCTGCCCTGGCGGCCATCGACAACATCCGCCGCCACCGCGCCGGCCAGCCCATGCCGGGTCTGGTGGACCGGACGCGGGGCTATTGAGCCTTTGAAGGAGCATCATGACCTCTGCCGATAAATCCTCGCTGCTGGTGAGCATCGACTATACCCCCAGCTTCGCGCCCAAGGAGTCCAAGGCCCTGCCCGAGCGGCTGATCTCGGGTGATCCCGCCTTCAAGACCTGGCCGATGGATGTTTCCCGCGACGGGCTGGTGCATACCGGCATCTGGGAAGCCACCCCCGGCGAGACCCGATCCATCAAGGGCGGCACGTTGGAATTCTGCTATCTGCTGTCGGGCGCGGTCGAGATCACCCCCGACGGCGGCCAGCCGGTGATCTACCGCGCCGGCGACAGCTTCGTGATGAAGCCTGGGTTCACCGGCGTCTGGAAGACCCTGGAAACCCTTCGCAAAATCTACGTCACGGTTATGGAGTGAGTCACATGTCCTCCAGCTTCGATCCCGACAGCCTGTCTCTGCCCTGCGGCCATTTCATCGGCGGCGAACTGATCCCCGCCAAGGGCGAACTGCCCATGCTGCGTCCGTCCGACGGCAAGCCCTTCGCCGACTGTCCGCTGGCCAACGCCGCCCTGGTGGACCGCGCCGTCGAAACCGCCAAGACCGCGTTGAAGACCAGCGGCTGGGCCGATATCCGCCCGCGTGAGCGCACCAGGCTGCTGCATCGCTGGGCCGATCTGATCGAGCAGGAGGCCGTGACCCTGGCCCGGCTGGAGGCAGTGGCCTCGACCCGGCCGGTGGCCCAGATGCTGGCCGGCGACATTCCGGTGACCGCCGAGCAGATCCGCTTCTTCGCCGAGTTCGCCGACAAGGAAGGCGGCGATCTGGTCCCCACCGATGATGGCAGCATGGGCATGATCATGACCGAGCCCTATGGCGTGGTCGGAGCCATCACGCCTTGGAACGTGCCGGTGAATATGGCCGGCTGGAAGCTTGGCCCAGCCCTGGCCGCCGGCAATGCCGTGGTCTTGAAGCCGTCGGAAATGACTCCCTTCTCGACCATCTTCATGGCCCAGCTGGCGGTGAAAGCCGGCATCCCCGCCGGGTTGATCAATATCGTGCTTGGCGACGGCCCCACCACCGGCAACGCCATCACCGGCCATCGCGATATTTCCAAGGTCAGCTTTACCGGCTCGACCGTGGCGGGATCGGCGATCATGGACAATCTGGCCAAGACCGGCATCAAGCCCATGACCCTGGAACTGGGTGGCAAAAGCCCGCAGCTGGTCTTCGCCGACGCCGATCTGGATCTGGCCGCCGACGCCATCGCCAAGAGCACCCTGGCCAATGCCGGCCAAGGCTGCGTCGCCGGTTCGCGCCTGTTGGTCGAGGACAAGGTGGCCGAACAGCTGACCACCCGATTGATCGGCAAAATGAGCCAGATCAATCCCGGCCCCACCTGGCTGGAAGGCTCGGATTTCTCGCCGATCATCTCGGAACGCCAGATCGGACGCATCGACGCCATCGTGCAGGCCAGCATTCAGGCCGGAGCCGAATGCCTGCTGGGCGGCAAGCGGCTGGATATGCCCGGCTATTTCTACGCCCCCACCCTGCTGGCCGGGGTCGATGACAGCTCGCCGGCGGTGGTCGAGGAAATCTTCGGCCCGGTACTGACCTTGCAGACCTTCGCTTCGGAAGAAGAAGCCCTGGCCCTGGCCGATCATCCCACCTATGGGTTGGCCGCCGGATTGTTCACCCGCGATCTGTCCCGCGCCATGCGCCTCACCCGGCGTTTGCAGGCCGGCACTGTCTGGGTCAATCGCTACAGCCGTTCACGCGATCATATCCTGCCGACCGGCGGCTATAAGCAGTCGGGCATTGGCAAGGACTTGGGCCGCGAGGCCTATCTGGCCAACCGCAAGAGCAAAAGCGTGCTCATCGCCCTGTGACCATAAGGAAGACCTGACTATGCAGCTCAAGGATAAAGGCCTGTTCCGCCAGCAGGCGCTGATCGGCGGCAAATGGTGCGACGCCCTGGATCGCGCCACCATCGACGTCATCGACCCCGCCAGCCAGAAGGTGATCGGCACCGTTCCCGACCAGGGAGCCGCCGACACCCGCGCTGCCATCGACGCCGCCGATGCCGCCTTCCAGACCTGGCGCAGGAAGACCCATGCCGAGCGCGCCGCCCTGCTGGAAGCCTGGTATGGGTTGATGATCGAGCATGTTGAGGATCTGGCCCAGATTCTGACCCTGGAACAGGGTAAACCCTTGTCGGAAGCCCGGGGCGAAATCCGCTATGGCGCCTCCTTCGTCAAATGGTTCGCCGAGGAAGCCCGGCGCGTCGGCGGCGGCACCATTCCCTCGCCCACCGCCGACCGCCGTATCCTGGTGCTGAAAGAGCCGGTGGGCGTCTGCGGCATCATCACGCCCTGGAACTTCCCCAACGCCATGATCACCCGCAAGGTCGCCCCGGCCCTGGCCGCCGGCTGCACCGTGGTGATCAAGCCGTCCGACTTCACGCCTTATTCCGCCCTGGCGCTGGGCGTGCTGGCCGAACGGGCGGACATTCCCGCCGGCGTCATCAATATCGTCACCGGCCTGCCTGCTGGCATCGGCGGCGAACTGATGGCGAACCTCACCGTGCGCAAGCTGTCTTTCACCGGCTCGACCCGTGTCGGTTCGTTGTTGATGCGCGGAGCCGCCGACAGCGTGAAGCGCCTCAGCCTGGAACTGGGCGGCAATGCCCCCTTCATCGTCTTCGACGACGCCGATATCGACCGTGCGGTCGAAGGCGCTTTGGTCTCGAAGTTCCGCAATGGCGGCCAGACCTGCGTCTGCGCCAACCGCATTCTGGTGCAGGCCGGCGTCTATGACGAATTCGCCGCCAAACTCTCGGCCATGGTCTCGGCCATGAAGGTCGGTCCCGGCAATGTCGAGGGCAATGATATCGGCCCGATGATCAACGCCGCCGCCATCGACAAGATCAAGCGCCATGTGGAGGACGCCGTCTCCAAGGGGGCCAAGGTTCTGTCCTCCTGCGGCTCGATCCCCGAAGGCGGGCAATATACCAAGCCGCTGGTGCTGGGCGGCGCCACCACCGAGATGCTGCTGGCCAACGAGGAAACCTTCGGCCCGGTGGCTCCGCTGTTCCGCTTCGAGACGGAAGAGGAAGCCATCCGCATCGCCAACGGTACCCCGTTCGGACTGGCGGCCTATTTCTTCACCGAGAATCTGAAGCGGTCCTGGCGTGTGGCCGAGGCTTTGGAATTCGGCATGGTCGGGCTGAACACCGGAGCCATCTCCACCGAGGTCGCCCCCTTCGGCGGCGTCAAGCAGTCAGGCCTGGGCCGCGAAGGCGCTCAGTGCGGCATCGAAGAATATCTGGAGATGAAGACCCTGCATGTGGGCGGGCTGGACTGAGGCAGCGCCGCGTCAGTCCCGGGACAGCGCCATTCCCCCTCGCCCGAAATCGGGAGAGGGGGCTAGGGGGTGAAGGAAAACCGCCCTAGGAAGCTCGATATTCGTCATGGCCGGACTTGATCCGGCCATCCACGTCTATCCACATAAAATATATTGAAAACAATTGGATAGAGGCTGTTTCGCAGATGCCAGGGTCAAGCCCGGGCATGACGGGAAAGGTGTGGTCGAGGGGCTTTCGCGGCTCAGTTATCCCAAATTCGCCAGAACCGCATCGGTAATGGCGTCGGTCTTGTCTTTGCCGGGACGGATGCCGATGCCGCTGGCGGTGGTGCGCTCGATGGCTTGCATCACCGCCTTGGCCGCCGAGGTCTCGCCCAGATGCTCCAGCATCATCGCTCCCGACCAGATGGCGGCGATGGGATTGGCGATGCCCAGATGCGCAATGTCGGGGGCCGAGCCATGCACCGGCTCGAACATCGACGGAGCCGAGCGGTCGGGATTGATGTTGCCCGAGGCGGCGAAGCCCAAACCGCCCTGAATGGCCGCGCCCAGATCGGTCAGGATGTCGCCGAACAGGTTCGAGGCCACCACCACATCCAGGCTGTCGGGAGCCATCACCATGCGGGCGGCCATGGCGTCGATATGATAGCTGCTGACCTCGACATCGGGATATTCCGCCGCCAGGGCGCGGGTCACCTCGTCCCAGAACACCATGGAATATTTCTGCGCATTCGATTTGGTGACCGAAGCCAACTTGCCCCGGCGGGCGCGGGCCTGCTCGAAGCCATAGCGCAGGATGCGCTCAACCCCCTTGCGGGTGAAGATCGCGGTCTCGACCGCCACCTCGTCGCCCGAGCCCTGATGCACCCGCCCGCCGGCACCGGAATATTCGCCCTCGGTATTCTCGCGGATGCAGAGGATATCGAAGCCCGCAGCCTTCAGCGGCCCCTCGACCCCCGGCAGCAGCCGGTGCGGACGCACATTGGCATATTGCACGAAGGCCTTGCGGATCGGCAGCAGCAGGCCATGCAGCGACACCGCGTCCGGCACCTTCTGCGGCCAGCCCACCGCGCCCAGCAGAATGGCGTCGAACTTGCGCAATGTCTCGATGCCATCCGCCGGCATCATCGCACCCGTCTCAAGATAGGTGTCGCAGGACCAGGGGAAGCTGGTGCCGTTGAGACCGAAGCCGGCCTTGGCAGCGGCCTTGGTCAGCACCGCCCATGCGGCGTCGGTAACGGCGGTGCCGATGCCGTCACCCGGAATCAGGGCGATGGAATAGCTTTTCATAACGAACCTCGTGATCAGAGACCGAATTGCGGACGCGGCGTCAGACTGTCGAGCCAAGTCGGATCCAGCTTGGGCGACGAGGCGAACAGCAGCTTGGAATAAGGATGGCGCTCGGCATGGCCGATTTGCTCGGGCGGCAGTTCGTCCACCTTTTCGCCGCCATACATCACCATGATCTCGTCGCAGATGGCGCTGACCACCGACAGGTCATGGCTGATGAAGATGTAAGACAGCTCCAACTCGCGTTGCAGCTCTTTCAGCAACTCGATGATCGCCGCCGCCACCACCGTATCAAGGGCGGAAGTGATCTCGTCGCAGATGATCAGCTTGGGATCGGCGGCCAGGGCGCGGGCGAAGTTGATGCGCTGCTTCTGCCCGCCCGACAATTCGCCGGCATGGCGATGCTTCACCGCCTTGGGCAGATGCACCATGTCGAGCAGCCGATCGATGCGCGCCGCCCGCTGCTTCTTGTCCAGCCCGTGATAGAAGGCCAGCGGACGCCCCAGAATATCCTCGATAGACTTGGCGGGATTGAGCGCGGTGTCGGCATATTGGAAGACGATCTGAAGGTCTTTCAGCTCTTCCAGGCTGCGTTCCCGGTGATCCGCCGCCATCTCGCGGCCATTGAAGACGATACTGCCGCCTCGGGCCGGCAGGATGCCGGCAATGGTCCGCGCCAGCGTCGATTTGCCGCAGCCGGATTCGCCGATGATGCCCAGATTGCGGCCCTGATGAACCTTCAGGCTGACATCCTTCACCGCCTTGACCAGAGGCGAACCATCCGCCTGGACCGGACCATAGCCGGCCACCAGTCCCTCGGCCTCCAGCAGAGGCCAGCGGATATGAGATTCCCCGGCCTCGTCGGGCGAACGCGGCACCGGCTCGAACGCCGCCAGCAACTGCTGGGTATAAGGATGCTGGGCGTTTTCCAGGATTTGCAGGGTGCTGCCGATTTCCTGAACCTCGCCACCCCGCAGCACGACGATGCGGTCGGCGATCTGCGCCACCACCGCCAGATCATGCGAGACATAGACCCCGGCGATACCGCCCTTCTTCATCACCGACTTGAAGGCGCGCAAGACCTCGATCTGGGTGGTGACGTCGAGCGCCGTGGTCGGCTCGTCGAAGATCATCAGCTTCGGATGGCCGATCAGCGCCATAGCGGCGGCCAGACGCTGCAACTGCCCGCCCGAGACCTGATGGGGATAGCGATCACCGATGCTGTCGGGGTTCGGCAGCGACAGGGCGCGGAACAGTTCGACCGCCGCCTTGCGGGCTTCCTCGGGCGGCATCAACTGATGGATGCGCGTGACCTCGATCACCTGATCGATGATGCGGGACGACGGATTGAAGGCGGCGGCGGCGCTTTGCGGCACATAGGCCACCTTGGTGCCGCGGATCTGAGCGCGCTGATGCTCGCTCAACGTCGCCATATCCTCGCCGTCCAGCATCACGCTGCCACCGCTGATATGGCAGCCGGTGCGGGTATAGCCCATCAGGGTCAAAGCGATGGTGGTCTTGCCCGAGCCGCTTTCGCCGATCAGGGCGACGATCTCGCCGGGGGCGATGTCGAAGCTGACACCCTTGATGATCTCGACGGTGCGGCCGGCGTCGGTCTTGGCTTCGACCTTCAGGTCGCGGATTTCAACCAGATGGCTCATGCGTCGCTCCGATCACGGATTTTCTTCGGCAGATTGTCGATCAGCAGATTGACGCCGATGGTCAGGCTGGCGATGGCAAGGCAGGGAAAGATCACCGCCGGAGCGCCGAAGGCCAGACCACCCAGATTCTCGCGCACCATGGCGCCCCAGTCGGCATAGGGCGGCTGAACGCCCAGTCCCAGGAACGACAGGCCCGACAGCAGCAGCACGATGAAGACGAAGCGCAAGCCCAGATCGGCCAGCACCGGCCCCATGATGTTGGGCAGGATTTCCGACACCACCAGATAGACCACGCCCTCGCCGCGAATGCGGGCGACGGTGACGAAATCCATGGCGTTGATATTGACCGCCAAAGCGCGGGAGAAACGAAAGGCGCCGGGAATGAAGATCACCGCCATGGTCAGGATCAGCACCGGGATCGACGATCCGACCGCCGCCACCACCACCAGCCCGAACAGCTGGCTGGGAATGGTGTTCAGCGCGTCGAGGAAGCGGCTCAACAGGCCGTCAAGCAGCCCCCCCGACACGGCAGCGATCATGCCCAGCAACACGCCGGCGGTGCAGGAGATGGTCACCGCCGCCAGCGAGATGCCCACCGTGTAGCGGGCTCCCATCAGCACGCGAGAGAAAATGTCGCGTCCCAGATAGTCGGTGCCCATCCAGAACTTGGAGCTGACGGGGCCGAAATAGTCGTAATCGACGATGGTGCCGACCGGATGGGGGATGATCCAAGGGGCTGCGATGGAGACCACCGCCCAGAACAGGATCACGGCCAGGCCCAGCATGCCCACCGCACTGAAGCGGATATGCAGCTTGCGGCGGCGCTTGGCGAGAAGGGTCGTCGTAGTCATCGGAGCCTCGGATTGGCAAGGATGGCAATGATGTCGGCCATGGCCATCAGGGTCAGGAAGCCCAGACAGAAGATCATGGCGCAGGTCTGGATCAGCGGCAGGTCGCGGGTGGCCACCGCATCGACCATCAGCTTGGCGATGCCGGGATAATTGAAGATCGTCTCGACGATGATCACGCCGCCCAGCAGATAAGACAGCGACAGCGCCATGGCGTTGACGATCGGCCCCAAGGCATTCGGCAGCGCATGGCGCAGCACGATGCGCTTCCAGGACGCGCCCTTCAACAGGGCCATCTCGGCATAGGGGGTGCTTAAGGTCTCGACCACGGCGGCGCGGGTCATGCGCACCATCTGGGCCGAAATCACGCTGGTCAGCGCGATCACCGGCATGGCGAACACCCGCAGCAACTCGCCGAAGGAATGAATCTCGTTGGTGAAGGCCAGGGCCGGGAACCAGCCCAGATAGACCGAGAAGATCAGCACGGCGGTGGTGGCGACCAGGAATTCCGGCACCGACACCAGGCCGATGGAACAGAAGGTCACGATGCGGTCGAACAAGGAGCCGCGCATCATCGCGGCAGCAATGCCCAGCACCAGCGACAGGGGAACCGAGAACATGCTGGTGACCGCCGCCAGCTTCAAGGTGTTGGCGAGGCGACCGCCGATCAGCGTCGCGATCGGCATGCTGTTGGCGTAAGACTTGCCGAAGTCGCCGGTCAGCATGCCCAGCATCCAATGGCCGTAGCGCAGCAGCGCCGGATCATCCAGATGCATGGCCTTGCGCAGACCCTCGACCGCTTCGGGTGTGGCCGCCTGTCCCAACAGGATCGCGGCGGTATCGCCCGGCAGCATGGTGGTGGCGAAGAAGACCGCACTTGAGACGATCAGCAACGACACCCCCATCACCAGCAGCCGCGCTGCGATCATGGAAAAAACCTTCTTTTTCATTCAACGGCTCCCAGGCGGCTGGATTGGCTTTTTTATTTTGTCCCACCAGTCCTGTATCAATTTTTGTGACTGTTTGAGAATTCGCTCCGGCGAGTCGGCTGTCGTGGTTTTCGAGAACCGGAGCGCAGCGGACTTGCTGTCCGTGAGCACCGGAAGCGCAGAAAACCGCGCCAGACGGCCGCCGGAGTAGAATTCTCAGGCGGTCACTTATGACAGCCAGACATATTCCGCGAAAGCATAGCCCATCATGCCGCCCAGCGGGTTCGGGTCCAGGCCATGCAGCTTCTTCGACAGGCCGTCGACATTGGCGGAGTAGGCCGGGATGATGGTGCCGGCATTTTCCGACACCAGAACCTGCATCTCGGCATACAGCTCCTTGCGCTTGGCGACGTCGAGCTGGCTGCGGGCCTCGATCATCAGCTTGTCGAAGCGGTCGTTCTTGAAACGGCTTTCGTTCCAGGCGGCGTCCGAGGCATAGAACAGCGAGAACAGCAGATCGGCGGTCGGGCGCGGATTGATGTTGCCGAAATGCATCGGCGCCTGCAGCCAGTACTTATCCCAATAACCGTCGGACGGCACACGCTGCACATCGAACTTCATGCCGATATCGGCGCCGGCCTGCTGCACCACCATGGCCATATCGACCGAGTCGTCGGCGGCGTCGGAGGCGATGATCGGCAGGCTCTGGCCCAGCATGCCGGCCTTCTTGAACAGCGACTTGGCCTTGTCGGGATCGAAGGTCTTGGCCTTCAGATCGGCATTATAGAAGACGTTCGCCGGCGAGATGGGCTGATCGTTGCCGATATCGGCCAGACCGCGCAGCACCGACTTCTGGATGGCTTCGCGGTTGATCAGGTACTTCATGCCGTCGATGAAGTCCTTTTTGTCGCCGGGGGCCATGTCGAGCCGGATGTTCAGATTGGTGTAAGCGCCCGACGAGGTCTTGGACAGCGTCACGTCGGAACGGCTCTCGATCAGGCGGATCGAGCGGGGATTGATGTTGGCGGCCAGATGGATGTCGCCCGACAGCAGCGCATTGACGCGGGCCGTCTCGTCCGAGATGGCGAAAAACTCCACCGAGTCCACATAGCCGGTGGTCTTGAAGTAGTTCTTGTTCTTCAGACCGATCGAGCGCACGCCCGGCTCGAACACTTCCATCTTATAGGCGCCGGTGCCGATCGCCTTCGAGAAGTCGGTGGTGCCTTCCTTGACGATCATGAAGTGATGCATCGCCAGGATGGTCGGGAAATCGGAATTCGGACCGGCCAGGGTGATCTCGACGGTCAGCGGATCGATGGCCTTGATGGCGGTCATCTGCTTGGCCACCTTGGCGGCCTTGGAGCCCACCGACGGGTCGAGATGGCGCTGCAGCGAATAGACCACGTCGGCAGAGGTCAGGGTCTTGCCGTCATGGAAAGTGACACCCTTGCGCAGCTTGATGGTCCAGACCTGGGCGTCCTTGGTTTCTACCGTTTCCGCCAGCTCCATCTGCGGCAGGCCGGTCTTATCCAGGAAGGTCAGGCGGTTATAGAAGGAACAGGCGCGCACATAGTCGGTGGACAGCGAGGCCTTGGCCGGGTCCAGCGTGTCGGCGTTCGAGGCGGAATAGCCGGCGGCCCGCAGGGCTCCACCGGCCACCGACGCAGAGGTGGCGGCAAAGGCCTGGCTGGCGCGGCCGATGATGCTGCCGCCCACGGCGGTCGCGACGCCACCGGCCAGCAGCATCTTCATCAGGTCACGGCGCGTTGCGCCCTGACGGATGGCGTTTTCCACCATGGCGTCGGCGGCGGCGGTCCAGTTTGCAATCTTACTGTCGGTCATCGGTTCACCCCTCGGTTAATATGTGAAAGATCACCACTGTTTGAAACCGGCATCGGGAGCGATATTCGCATCCGCCGCCTTTGATCAGACCTCTGACCAGTTTCTGGGCATGCTGAAATTTTGTGCTGTCTCAGTGTCTCCTATCTGCAAAGAGAGAGCTGCCGAACTGCATCCCCTCCACAGCAGATTCTGTTGAAGATGCCTTCGCCACGGCGTCGCCGAAGCGAAGGCGCCTCATGTCAGGCCATCGCCTTACGGACGTCCGGATCCTCCAAGGTCTGATCCAGGGTCTGCCGGGTCCGCTCAACGATCAGGTCGATGTCGGCATCGGTGCAGCAGAGCGGCGGGGCATAGCCCAGCACGCCGTCGCCGAAGGCGCGGATGACCAGACCGTTCTGCCAGGCGCGGTCGAACATCCGGCGCGAGGGCTGGGCGGCGGCCGGCAGATGCGTCTTCTTTTCCTTGTCGGTGACCAACTCGATGGCGGCCAGCATGCCGCGTCCGCGCACATCGCCCACCAGCGGATGATCCTTCAAGGACTGCAAGCCGGCCATCAGCCGAACCCCAGCCTTTCTGCCGTTTTCCAGCAACCCGCCTTCATAGAGACGCAGCACTTCCAGCCCCACTGCCGCCGAAACCGGATGGCCGGAATAGGTGAAGCCATGGCCCACCACCTTGGACCCGGCGCCGTCAGCAATGGTCTGATAGATACGGTCGCTCATGAACACCGCGCCCATCGGCACATAGCCCGAGGTCAGCCCCTTGGCCACCGTCAGAAAGTCCGGTTCGACCCCGTCTTCCGAACAGGCGAACAGCGGGCCGGTGCGACCAAAGCCGGTGATGACCTCGTCCGCCACGAACAGAATATCCATCTGACGGCAGGCCTCGCGCATCGCCTTCATCCAGCCGGGCGGCGGCACCAACACCCCGCCCGAGCCCTGAATCGGTTCAGCATAAAATGCCGCAACGCGTTCCGGCCCGCCCAATTCGGCGACCTTGGACTGCAGCTGACGCACGGAAGCCGCGATGATCGCCGCCGGATCGTCACCGACAAGATTGCGATAGGGATTGTGCGACGGAATTTTATGCTGCCAGGCATGCGGCACAGAGAAGTTGTCGTGGAAGGCCGGCAGGGCGGTCAGGCCCGAACCCATCGAAGTGGCGCCGTGATAGCCCATCTCGATCGAGATGAACTGATCCTTCTGCGGCATGCCGCGCACGTTCCAGTAATAGCGGATGAAGCGGATGGTGCTGTCCACCGCGTCCGAGCCGCCCAGGGTGAAATAGACATGGTCCAGATCGCCGGGGGCCCGCTTGGCCAGCTCGGCGGCCAGACGGATGGCCGGTTCCGAGCCCAGGCCGAAATAGCCAGTGGCATAGGGCAGCTCGCGCAACTGGCGGGTCGCCGCCTCGACGATGCTTTCATGACCATAACCGGCATTGACGCACCACAGGCCGGAGAAACCATCCAGCAGAGTATGGCCCTCGGCGTCGGTGACATAAGCGCCCTTGGCGGACTTGATCACCCGCACTCCGGCCTGTTCATGGCCGCGATAAGAGGCGACGGGATGGATCAGATGCTCGCGATCCAACTGGATCAGGGACAGTTCGTTCATCATTTTCTCCGGATCAGCCCAGGGCCTGATTGGCCAGGGCGAAAGTCCTGACGGCGGCGGCAGAGCGGGATTGAGCTCCGCGCAACATGGCAATGCCGCCGCCCACATGGGCCAAACCGATCTCGGTCAGCCAGGGCGACAGCCCGGCTTCCTCGGTGGTATCGACGCGCAGGAAAGCGCCGGGGCGGGAAGCAACGCAGAAGGCGATCAGGTCCTTGGCCTGCTGTTCGGTCTCGGCCACCACCGGGCCGATCACCTCGCCACGGCCGAACTCGCGCAGGGCGGCGAAGGCGGCGACGCGACCCTCGTGGCGGATCACGGCGAAGCGGGCGACGGTCTTCAGATAGGCCAGCAGGCCTGAGCGGTCGGCGCCATAGGCGGCCCGATCCAGCGCCGTCAGCTCGGCAATGTCGGGGGCAGCCTCGAACGCCACATGGGCGGGCTTGGCCGGCAGCGCTGTCGGCACGCCCTGATGCTGCATCACCGTGCCGCTTTGGACGAAGCCCAGCTTTTCATAAAGCGGCAGACCGTCCTGAGTGGCGACCAGCCGCAAAGGACGGTTGCCGGTCAGGGCGAAGGCGGCGTCCATCAACTGGCGGCCCAGCCCGCGCCCCCGCATGGATTCATCGACGATCACCATATTGATGGTGGCGCAGTCCTGAGCGAAGGGCGTGGCGAGAATGGTACCGACCACCCGCTGGCCGTCCTCGATGGCGACGACGCCCTGGCTCAGTTCCAGCATCAGCCGCCAGTCTTCCAGACGGTGCGGCCAAACCGCCTGACGCGACAGCGCCAGAGCGCCTTCCAGATGCGTCGGCAGGAAGGTGACGAGTTCGATCGGGGTATCTGCTTGGAGTGCCTGCATGGGTTTCGGGTCCTCTTGTCCTGTCATTCCTTTGTAAGGCTGACCGGGCCAAAGAAGGTTCCGAGCTTGGCCTCCGGACAAGGCGGCCATGCTTTGCTAAGCCGTTTCACCGCATCTTATGCTGTATAGGGTCTTTCGACGCCAATCGCAGGGCTTCTGCGGGGTTCCGAAGCAAGCCGGACGGCAGGGCCTGCCGAAGCCGGGCCGAGATACGACAGATTCTGCTTCCCGGCCCCGGCAATTCAAACCGGACTGCCAGCGGCCCCGTCCTATCATGCTGTCAGGCAAATGTTCCCTGAAGACCCGAGGACTTTCCCCCATGAGCATCTTCCGCCCGAAGTACATCACCTTCGACTGCTACGGCACCCTGATCAATTTCCAGATGGCCGAGGCCGCCCGCGATCTGTACGGCGCCCAGCTGGATGAGCCGCGCATGCTGCAATATATCAAGGACTTCTCGGCCTATCGCCTCGATGAGGTGATGAGCGACTGGAAGCCCTATGCCGAGGTGGTGCATAACGCCCTGGAACGCACCTGCAAGCGCAACAACGTCGCCTTCCATGAAGACCATGCCAAGATGGTCTATCAGCGGGTTCCCACCTGGGGCCCCCATATGGATGTGCCCGCCGGTCTGGCCAAGGTCGCCAAGGAAATCCCGCTGGTGATCCTGTCGAACGCCATGGACAGCCAGATTCCGTCGAATGTTGAAAAGCTGAGCGCGCCTTTCCACGCCGTCTATACCGCCGAGCAGGCTCAGGCCTATAAGCCGCATTTCAAGGCCTTCGAATATATGTTCGACATGCTGGGCTGCGGCCCCGAAGACATTCTTCACTGCTCGTCCTCGTTCCGCTACGACCTGATGTCGGCCCATGATCTGGGCATCAAACACAAGGTCTGGGTCAATCGCGGCCACGAGCCCGCCAATCCTTATTATGGCTATGTCGAGATTGCCGACATCTCCGGCCTGCCCGGGGTCGTCGGACTGTAACCTTCTTTCCAGTGCCCATTGCGGGCGCGGCCAAGGAGGCGGAGCCTCCGCCCGGCAAGGGGCTCTAGGGATGCAGGCACTCCTGCATCCCGAAATGAATCGGAGTTGCGGCGATGAAGTTCGTATCTTACTGGCAAGACACAGCCCCCGCCTTCACCAGCGCCCAGCAGGGTCCGGTCGAAGGCGAGGTGGATGTGGCGGTGATCGGCGGCGGCTTTACCGGCCTGTCGGCGGCCCGCACCCTGGCCAAGGCCGGCGTCAAGGTGGCGGTGCTGGAAGCCGGCGCCGTCGGCTCCGGCGCGTCCGGGCGCAATGGCGGCCACCTGAACAACGGCCTTGCCCACAGCTTCATCGCCGCCAAAGCCCATCTGGGGACTGAGCGGGCCAAGGCGCTGTACCGCGCCCTGGACAGTTCGATCGACACCATCGAAGCGATCATCGCCGAAGAAGGCATTGATTGTAATTTCCGCCGCTGCGGCAAACTGAAGCTGGCCTCGAAGCCCAAGCATTTCGAGGCCATCGCCCGGAATTTCGAAGCCATCCATGCCGAGGTCGATCCCGACACCGCCCTGCTTTCACCCAAGGAGTTGGAGGCGGAAGTCGGCTCGCCCTTCCATGGCGCCATGCTTTCCAAGAAAAGCGCCATGATGCATATGGGCCGCTATGTGGTCGGTCTGGCCGAAGCCGCCGCCCGCCATGGCGCGGCGATCTATGAGAACGCCCCGGTCACCGACCGGCGGATCGAGGGCGGCAAGCATCTGCTGCAAACCCCGTATGGCAGTCTGCGGGCGTCCCAAGTGCTGGTGGCCACCGGAGCCTACACCTCGGGACCGTTCGGTTATTTCCGCCGCCGCATCATTTCGGTCGGCAGCTTCCTGGTCGCCACTCGCCCGCTGACCGAGACCGAGGTGGCCAGCGTGGCACCGGGCAACCGCACCTATGTCACCTCGATGAATATCGGCAACTACTTCCGTCTGGCGCCCGACAACCGCCTGATCTTCGGCGGCCGCGCCCGTTTCTCGGCTTCGTCGGATCAGCGCTCGGACGCCAAGAGCGGCGAAGTACTGCGCGCCGCCCTGGCCGAGATTTTCCCCCAATTGGCAAAGGTCGAAATTGACTATTGCTGGGGCGGTCTGGTGGACATGACCAAGGATCGTTTCCCCCGCGCCGGCACGGTGGATGGGATGCATTACGCCATGGGCTATTCTGGTCATGGGGCGCAGCTGTCGTCGCATCTGGGCATGATCATGGCTGACGCCATGTTGGGCCGCGAGGACCGCAATCCGCTGAAAGGCCTGGATTGGCCCGCAGTGCCCGGCCATTTCGGCAAGCCCTGGTTCCTGCCGTTGGTGGGGGCCTATTACAAGTTCCTGGACCGGATTCAATAATTTCTATCCTGGACATGCGGTTTTGACAGAGCGGGGATTGCTGCTAGGCTGTCCCCGTTTTCGTCGCGCCGAGCCACCGCATGACCCTTCGCGTAATCCTGATCGATGACGAGCCCGGACGGGCCGCCGAAGTCTCGGCGGCGCTGACCGCCGAGGGATTCGCCGTGGTCGGGCAGTTCCCCACCGGCGCCGGACTGCAAAGGCAAGTGGCCGAGCTTCAGGCCGACATCATCGTCGTCGACATCGAAAGCCCCGACCGCGACGTGCTGGAAAGCATGCGCCAGGTCAGCTTCGGCCATGGCGACTGCGCCCAGGGCCGGCCGGTGGTGATGTTCGCGCAGGACGGAGCGCCGGAAACCATCCGTGCCGCCATCGAGGCCGGCGTCTCGGCCTATGTGGTCGATGGCCTGAAACCTGAACGGGTCAAGCCGGTGGTGGATGTGGCGATTGCCCGCTTCGCCCAATTCCAGGAACTGCGCAGCGAACTCGACAAGGCGAAATCCACCCTGGCCGAGCGCAAGCTGGTGGAACGGGCCAAAGGCATTCTGATGAAACGCCGCCGTTGCGATGAAGAAGAGGCCTATCGCCTGATGCGCAAGATGGCGATGGATCAGAAGTCCAGACTGGTGGACATCGCCAACAAGATCATCGAAGCCGCCGAGCTTTTGGGATAACAGCATGCCGCAGACAGACCTTAAAATCGGCTTCATGCCCTTATGCGACAGCGCCCCGCTGGTGGTGGCGAAGGAACGCGGTTTCTTCGCCGAGCAAGGGCTGTCGGTCGAACTGTCGCGCGAACCCTCTTGGTCTAACATCCGCGACAAGCTGGCCTATGGCTTCCTCGACGCCGCCCAGATGCTGGCGACCATGCCGCTGTCTTGCACCTTGGGCCTGGGCAACATCAAGGCGGCGCTGGTCACACCGCTGGGCCTGAGCTGCGGCGGCAATGCCATTACCTTGGGTGACGAGCTGCTGTCGGCCATGGGCGGCGGCGAGCTATCGGTGCAGGCACTGAAGGCGGCACTGCCGTCTTTGGCCCAGCCGCCCCGACTGGCGATCCCCTATCCCTTCTCGACCCATCATTACGAACTGCGCTATTGGCTGGCCGAGGCCGGCATCGACCCAGACCGTCAGGTGCGGCTGGTGGTGGTGCCGCCGCCGCAGATGGTGACGCAATTATCGGCGGGCAATATCGACGGCTTCTGTGTCGGCGAGCCCTGGAACTCTTTGGCGGCGCAATTGGAGCTGGGGCGCGTGGTGGCGACGGTGCCGGACTTCCTGCCTCAGCGCATCGAAAAGGTTCTGGCCCTGCGCCAGGATTGGGCTGAGGCGAACCCAGAGACCGTGCAGGCGTTGACGCAGGCGCTGCTGGCGGCTTGCCGATGGGCCGATGCGCCGGAAAACCGCGAGGAATTGGTGGATCTTCTGGCTCTGCCGACTTGCCTCAATGCCCCCTTCGAAGCGGTGCGGGCGGGTCTGTCGCGCATCCGCTTTTATGGCGATATGCCCAATCGCCCAGACCCGGCTCAGGCGCGGTGGTATCTGGAGCAAATGGACCGCTGGGGGCAGTTGCCCAAGGGGTTGGATAAGGCCGCCCTGGCGGCTGAAGTCTATCGCCCGGACTAAGGCTGCCTGCGCATTAAACAGAGATGTATGCCTAAATTTTAACCTCAGTATAAAATTTAGGCAAATCATGCCGCAGTTGCGAAGGTCGATTTTGACCTAACCCTCTGACTCTCCACAAATATGCCTTTTGGCATGCCGCCTGCATTAAGGGAATTGAGTTTCCCCCATGCTCAACGGCGAGCCGTTGGGGGCTTGCATAGGCCCAGCCGGCAAAGATGCCGTCGGGGTTTTTCGGAACAAAGGCGTTCCGCGATCTGAAGCCTGGAGCTTGTCTCCTGCCGCTTCCGTTTCGCGGGACGCCTTTTTGTTTTCTCGCAGCCCAAGGAGCGCGGAATGGAAAAGAAGAAGCTGGTGGTAGTGGGCAACGGCATGGCCGGCATCCGCACCGTCGAGGAACTGCTGAAGCTGGCCCCCGATCTGTACGACATCACTGTGTTCGGCGACGAGCCGCGGGTGAATTATAACCGCATCATGCTGTCGCCCATGCTGTCGGGCGAAAAGGACTTCACCGACATCGTGCTGAACGATGCCGAATGGTACGCCGCCAACGGCATCACCCTGCGCTCCGGCGTCCGTGTCTCTGGCATCGACCGCGAGGCCGGGCATGTAATCACCGAGACCGCCGAGATGGTGCCCTATGACCGGCTTTTGCTGGCCACCGGCTCGCGTCCGATCATGCTGCCGGTGCCGGGGGCACAATTGCCGCAGGTGGTGTCGTTCCGCGATGTCGATGACGTCGCCCGCATGATCGAAGCCGCCAAGCCGGGGGCGCGAGCCATCGTCATCGGCGGCGGTCTGCTGGGTCTGGAGGCCGCCAATGGCCTGAATGCGCGGGGCATGACCGTCACCGTCGTGCATCTGATGGAGACCTTGATGGAGCGTCAGCTGGACGCCGCCTCCGGTGCGCTGCTACGAAAGGCCCTGGAAGATCGCGGCATCCGTTTCCGCATGAAGGCCGTCACCGACAGCATCCTGGGCCAGGAAAAGGTCGAAGGCATCCGCTTCAAGGACGGCTCGGAGGAAGCGGCGGACCTGATCGTCATGGCGGTGGGCATTCGCCCCAACACCGAGCTGGCGGCCAATGGCGGCATCAAATGCGACCGTGGCGTGATCGTTGACGACTTCTTGCAAACCAACGACCCGGCCATCGTCTCGGTGGGCGAATGCGTGCAGCATCGCGGCAATTGCTATGGTCTGGTGGCCCCCTTATTCGACATGGCCAAGGTCTGCGCCGCCCATCTGGCCGGCCTTGAGACCAAGCCTTACGAAGGCACCGTCACCGCCACCCGCCTGAAGGTGACCGGCATCGAGCTGTTCTCAGCCGGCGACTTCGTCGGCAACGCCCAGACCGAGGACATCCTCTACAAAGACATCCAGGCCGGCATCTATAAGAAGCTGGTGGTGCAGGGCGATAAGCTGGTGGGGGCGGTACTCTATGGCGAGACCGGCGACGGTCCCTGGTATTTCGAGCAGATCCGCGCCGGCGCCGACATCGCGGAACAGCGCCCCCGCCTGATCTTCGGCCAGGCCCATGCCTGCGGCGGCCATGGCAAAGGCGAGGTGGACGTCAAGTCGATGTCCGACGAGATGCAGGTCTGCGGCTGCAACGGCGTCTCGAAGGGGATGATCGTCAAGGCCATCACCGAAAAGGGCCTGACCACCCTGGACGAGGTCAAGGCCCATACCAAGGCCAGCGCCTCTTGCGGTCAGTGTGCCGGCATGGTGCAGAAGATTCTCGCC
>Ga0310915_10000111_pt1 | contig 39094 bp, 58 predicted proteins | sample GREbulkMGAN111_FD_202508 | JGI IMG/M metagenome (GOLD analysis project Ga0310915, IMG submission 202508) | Lab enrichment of tropical soil microbial communities from Luquillo Experimental Forest, Puerto Rico - GRE.bulkMG.AN111 | ecosystem: Environmental > Terrestrial > Soil > Tropical forest >...
GACGATGGAAAGAAGGTGAAATCGCGGTTGCACCTGCGTTCATCGCAGGATTGGGAACACCTAGACGCCTCCGAACCGCAACACGGCTACCTCACCCGCAGCCGTCTGCCGGCTAGCGGCCGAAAGGTGGGCCTACTGGGGAAAATCGGTCTCGCGCGGTTCTAATCCCCGCTCACAAATTCGCGGCAGATTTTTGGCCGCCCCCTCTCGGACCACCGGCGGTTAAATGATCAAAGGGATCTCGGCGACGGCATGTCTTGGTAGTTCGATTTCCGGATGCTCCACCTAACTGGCACCCTATTACACCTCACGTCTCGCCAAGAGCCGGAACGCAGTCCTCTCAGTCGGAGATCAAGCATCGTTGTGGCCACGTCGCTGGAACGATTACTTAGCTCGCGCAGAGATTCGGTGCGGATGGCCGGGTTCCACCCGACTCGGCTGAACGCGGTGCGTGGCGGGAATGACGCTTTTGGGCATGTGCCACCATTGCTGCCGGCCCCGCCGAGCGTCCGCCATGGGTCGCGAGCCGCCCTCCGAACCGGGTACCAAGCGTATGATTTGTACGAGCCTTCCGACGCTGCCGCGCCGCTTGCAGCCCATCACCGCCGCCTCCCCGACCAGGCCCGCCTCCGCGCCCGCTCCAGCGCGCGGGCGAGCCCCTCTCGATCAGCATGCTCGGCGCAGGTCAGAGCCCCCAACCGCGCCGCCTGGGCCGCACGTCTTGGGCGGCCTACCCCGAGGCCGGCGGCCGGGCAGCACCGCCCAACAATGATTACCGCGCCCCCACGGCCGGGCAACCAAAGGCTCCGATGCCTCATCGTCAGAGCGCACGCTCACCCCCTTCCATCACTTCAGGAGAAGACTCCTGAAGTGTAAACTAAGTGAAACGATGCTTCTTTTGAAGCATCGACTTTAGTCTCGCAATTTCCCACTGAATATTGTAGGCAGTCGAGATGAAATAAGAATTACTTTTATGGTACCAGCGGAAAGTTTAGGGGGGGCATAGGGGGGGAGAGGGGCACGGCAGTGAGCGCGGCCGCGCGGTTTTTTCTGCCGTTTGTCCGGCAGCCCGGCGGCGAGCGCATCGCCGAGTCTCCGAGCAGCGAGGCCGGAGCGCGGTGCACGCTTCCCAGAGCCCGATCCCAGCGTCTCTGACGCGCAACTAGTGGTGCGAACCTGCGACGCCTTCCCCCGCTTCAGCATCGCCATTAACGAGGAGGGGTGGGCATTGCTGAGGAATGATGGTCTACAATCATCCAGTTCTGCCCCTCTTTGACGAACACGATACTGTATCGAGCTGGAAGGGTCTTGGGTTCCCCATCTTTAGTATACGCGAAGGTATAATAACCCGTGTTGATAGCCGTGTTCCCATAGACACGGATTAATTGCTCGCCGAGCGACACCTTAAGACCAGGCAATACCTTGAATGCGTTAACGAAATAGTCGCGAAGCGCCGCTCGATCTGATCGTACGGTTAGCGATAGTGTTCCCCAGAGAACCGCGTCAGCGGCATAAAGGGCGAGCACCTTGTCAGGGTCGTCCTGCCCGAGCGTTTCGCCCCATTTCGCTGTCGCAGCGGCGACATCCTCTTTCGGCCCGGCAAAGGCATTAGCGGCGATTAGTAACAGAGCGCCGCCAAGGACAAACAAAGATCGGATGTGCATCCTGTCCTCCCCCCATATTCGCCGCAAACGACCTGTTCCGCTTGTTCTTCGATCTCCAGGCGGCGATCAAGAGCTTTGTCGCACAGACCAACGACATCCCCAAACCCTTCGTCTGGACGCCGATCCCGACAAGATCGTCGCCACCGTCAGACCGGGTACCAAACGTTAGATTTGATCCTCTAGCGCCGACCCGCCGCCCACGTCGCTGCGCTCCAGCGCCCGCCACAGCGCCCCGGAAGCGACCACAAACGATGCCGGCACGAGAGGAGACTGCCGCCAATCGGCGGCCGCGGACGGGCGATATGCGTCGGGGTGGGGAGAGCCGGGGGCGCGAATGTTCCGGGCGGGACCGAGGTCGAGAGGCCTGGTGTGCGGCTTGGCACGCGGGGTTGTCGACAGGCGGGTGGGAAGAGGACTCGGCGCGGGAAACGCGCGTCAGCGAGCCTCAGGTGATGTTTTTCGTCGGGAAGGGATTTTTGCGCAGGGCAAAGAGGGGCTCGCTGCGCTCGGCCCTCCGCATCACGGGCGGGCTGATGGTGGGAGTAATCTCTTCCTCGAACACCCCGGCTTTCGGTCCCCCCGGCCGGCGCCGTTTCGCCTTCATCCGGGCTGACTCGGGCTGGTCCAAATTGAGGATGCCGGTTAACGGTCAATCTGGAGTTTGGTGAGGCCCTTCAGCGGTTCGAGATCGGTGAAGTGTGTTCCGATCAGATTGAGCCGCTGAAGTTTGGCGAGGCCCTTCAGCGGCGCGAGATCGGCGACTTGTGTCCAGCTCAGATCGAGCGACTGGAGCGCGGCGAGACCCTTCAGTGGCGCGAGATCGGCGACTTGTGTCCTGCTCAGATCGAGCGACTGGAGCGTTGTGAGACCCTTCAGCGGCGCGAGATCGGTGACGTGTGTCAGGCTCAGATCGAGCGACTGGAGCGTTGTGAGGCCCTTCAGCGGCGCGAGATCGGCGACTTGTGTCCAGCTCAGATTGAGCCGCTGGAGCGCGGCGAGACCCTTCAGCGGCGCGAGATCGGCGACTTGTGTCCTGCTCAGATCGAGCGACTGGAGCGGAGGTAGCTTAGCTAGGAGCGGCGAAATCGAAAGGAAGGTTTTAGGCGTAAGATGAGAGTTGGACTCTGCGGCTAGCCCATTATCTGTGGGTGTAACCGTCAGCCCGAGCTCGGCCAACTTGGACCGAATTTCATAAGGACTGAAGTGCTCCCAGGCAACCACGCCGACAGCACCTAGTAGCATCACTAAAAGTAGCACGGGCGACGCATAGAAGGCGCTTCGTTGAAGCAGCTCGTGCCGCGCACGCCCGAGAAAGCGCGTTACGGCGCGAGCGATAAAGTCGTGCGATAATTCCCAGACGCCATTGACCGCGTCTAACGGGCGGGCGAGCGCGGCTTGGCTGAGAACGTTTAGCACGGCGCGTACTTCCGCTCGGCGAAGGCCAGTCGAGGCCGTGAGCTCTTGCTCCGAGCGCGGTTGTTTGGTGCCCTGCTCGGTCACGAGCCGCTCTAAGACACGTGGCGCGAAATCTCGGATTGCTGGTTGTCCTACGGTCAGCTCGATATAGCGGCGTACTAACTGTCCGGCGTCCGCCGACATCGCGAGCGTCTTACCTGTTGCGAGCACGTACCCGATTACATTCAGTGTGATTGGACGCACCAGCCCAGGGGTTTCGTCCAATTCGGTGGCGCTGTTCAGTAGATGATCGAGCATATCAGCCTGCAAGTTAAGGCCCGATCGCGTCATAAAATTGGTAGCTGCTGCCATCGCAAAGCGACCGATCTGATAGAAATTGTCCCCGTGCCATGGAGGTGGCAATCCGATGTCATCTAGCAAAGTCTGATAATCGCTACGTAGCACTAGCAGTAGGCTAAGGGCCTGGATCGGGGTCGTCCGGAGGCTCGTAATTAGGGAAGCGAATTTCTGTTGTGTTTCGTGTTGGCCCAGGATCAAAAATTCCTCGAACTGGTCGAGGACCAATAGGAGACGTATGCCGGCGGCGCGTGTTGCTGTGGTAAGCAGGTGCCGTAGCTCTTGGCTTTCGGCCTGACGTGACCGGCGAGCGCTGGGGAGTTGTGAGAGTGCGTTACGCAACGCTGTTTCGGGGTCCTGCCAAGCGCGTGCCTGGATGACGATCCATCCCCGATCGCGCAAAGTCGGCAGAACGAAGGCATTTAGCAGCGAGCTTTTGCCTGATCCTGAATCCCCAGTCAGGTATAGTGGCATGCCAGCGGAATGCTCGATCCAGCTCAGGACTCTCTCGTGCGCCCGGTCCGCGCGGTCGAATTTGGTGCGATCCTCAGCGGTGGTAAGATAGGGGCCGATGCGGAAGTAGCCCGATTGTTCGACGCCGGTTTGGACCGCAAGCCGTTGCAACGTGCGCCGACTCCGCTCGGCGCGCAATTCGATGACCAATTGTGAGGCCACAGCAAGCAGGGGCAACCCAAAGAGCAATCCGTAATGGGACGGAGTTGACGATAGGTCGGCGTCTAGTAGTCGCCTCACTCCCTGATCGACCAGGCCGGCCAAGTCCAGGACAAGCACTGCTAGAGCGAACAGCGCCGCAGTGCGGCTAAGGAGCTTGCCGGGCAGGAAGCTACGTACGGCCTTAAGATCTTCTTCGTTGAGCGCCGGTAACTTTGGAAGCTCAATACCGAGCGCTTCAGCCATGTTGTTCACTGCCCCTGCATCATCATGCGCATTGATTTCCACTATGTATTTGGCGAGAAGTCACGGCAGTCGGCGTAACCGCCGCATCAATTCGCCGGTACCGATAGCCCCATCCCAATAGTCGATGATCGTTGCCTCGTTCAGGCTGATCCAGCGGCTAACCGCTTGAAAATCATCCGGTGATAGCTGGCCGACGACAACCCGTGGTGCGGGGCGCATAGCAACGCTCGCGGTGCTCGCCGGCAGCATACGGGAGCTGTGCACCGTGCAAACCTTAACCCGGACATCGTGCGGGGCTCCGGCTCGCTCCGACACCCAGACCGTCATTGGCAATCCGGTATCGGCTGGGCGCAGATTTGCCATCGCGTAGGGATCTTCTTCCCAGGCCTCGTCGGCGGGTGCCGGGTTGTCAACCATCTGGCATTCCTTGCTGGCCGCGCCGAGGCAAAAGCAAATGATTTCCTAGTGGTTCCTCTTGTCCTGCTTGTGCGCTCTCGACCGCGGCGAGTGCTCCGCGTAAGGCGCTCGCAGCGATCGAAAGAACCGGGGCTTGGGGGTATCCGAGGCCATAGCTGACGAGACAAAGTGCTACCACGGCGCGCCATTTGAAAATCAGCGCTGGCACGGGTTTACCCTCCGATAATCACGTGTCGACATGTGTGTCTCTATCCACATGTTCATCTATGCTATTCGGCAACTGTGGGTACGTTGTATTTTTCGAACAACAGGTTGAGGGCCTCCGCGACGAGGTGCTGCAACGGCTTGTCGTGCTTCATCTGCACGGCACGAATGCTAGTCTTGTAGGCCGGGGGCAACACAGCCGCGATATGACAACGGCCCTCACGGCTCGGCGCCTTGTAGCTGCTAGTCCGGCTCGCCGAGGCCTCCGTGGCCAAGGGGCCCGGGGGGGCCGCGGCGGCCGTCGTGCTTTTAAGTCCCTGTTTGAGCGCGGCGAGCTTGCTCCCCTTCATGACGATTTCTCTCCTTCATGATTTGTATCGCAAAGCGATAAAGGCCTCTGATTTCGGACGCGGCCTTATCGCTGTCGATCTCTTGCGGCGCGAGCCCGCGATCCGGCGCGTCGCCATAACTCGCCCGGTGAGACAGATGCACCGGGCAGGACGGCAAGGCGCAGAGCTCCGCGGTCATCGCCTTGAGTTCGGCGGCAATGCGGGTGGCCGATGGGTGGATACCGTTAAACAGCACGAAAGCCGGAGGATTGCCGGCACCGTGCAACAGGTCGCGTGCCGCGGCCAATGTCTCCATATCGAACAGATGGCCGCGGCAGGGAATAAGGACGATGTCGGAAGCTCGCGCGGCCGCAACCGCGGCGCTGTCGTTCTTACCCGGCGTGTCGATGATTGAGAGGTCCGCTCCGGACTTGCGCGCGGTCTCGAGCGTCGGGGCAAGGCGCGCGGCGGGTGCCGCCAACACAACCATGTCGTCGGCCGCGCGGCGGTCTTTCCAGTTCGCGGCGTTTGCCTGCGGGTCGACGTCAATTACCATGACAGCCTGGCCGGCTTTAGCGGCCTGCACGGCTAGGGATATGGCTACGGTGGTCTTACCGGTCCCGCCCTTCTGACCGATGATTGCAATAACGTACATGCGGACATGTGCTGTTGTGTATCTGTCCGCCCGTACACCTTTGTTCTTGTGCGGTCAAGCCTCGGTATCAGCAGCCGCCGGCCATCAGCTCCTCGATCACCTCGATCTGTAGCCGCAGCTCGAGGCTCATCCGGCGCCGGCCGATCTGATGGTCGAGGATTTCGAAAAGGCCTTATCCCTCTGTGTCCGGGGCCACAAAAATGTGGTAGCCCTGGTCCGGCCTCTCCTGGGAGCCTTCGGTCGCTAGGGTCCCCAAGTTAGGAAATTGAAGTGGGAAACTGACATCCGGGTCGGACACGATAGTTATTCTATTGTGGAAAGGAATATCGTTTGGGAATAGCAACACCACGTCGCTGCACCCCACCTTACTCTCGTTAGTGCACGCCCCATTCGAATATCCAAAACCTGGAAATAGCCGCCATTGGAACCGTCAGGTCGATCCATGCGCGGGCCTCCATTTATACCCACCTGAGAGTACGTGAAGTCAGGAAAATTTATCGACATCGTCGGCTCGGCGCCCGGCTCGTTTTCTCCAATAGCGGGGACATACCAAGTACCATTGCCTGCAAAACAAGGGGGAGCTCCTGGTTCGGAGAGATAAACGCAGTTCACTGATATGGCGGGCGCGGCCTCTGTCGATTCCGCAGCAAGCAGACTTACGGCGAGCGTTATAGCCGTAATGATCTCTTCAGCTTGACCTCCTCCCTCACCCGTTTGCGGACCGCGCGTTCGCGCCCGCTGTTTTTGATTAAAGTAACCATCTTTTATAGGCTGTTGAGACGGGTTACAAGGTCGGTCTGGAGGTCGTCACGGAGGGTGCTCTGGGAGATCGCGCGCTAGGACGCCCGCATAGCTACAACGTCGGTTAATGATAGAATAAAACCGGGAAGGGGTTGCCGCCCCGTGCCGATTTTTTAGGTCGGGGCGCGCGGTCAAGCCACGATGCGCGCGGAGGCCGACCGGTTTGCCGCCAACATTCGTCCGATCATCGAGGACGTGCGCAAGGCCGGGGCGGTGAGCCTGCAGCAGATCGCCGGCAAGGCGCAGGGCCTTCGCCTTGTCCTCAAGCTCGGCGATCAGGATGGCGAGTCGCGGAAGGACCGCGCGCTCGCATGGCGAAGTTCAGCGCCTATATTGCGGAGAGCGAAGCGCCGCTTCGTTAGTAGCGAAAGCGGCGCCTCTAACCACCATCGAGAAGAGACCTCGACAATGGCTTTCGATACGATAGACCACCCCCTCGCGCGCAGCGAGGCGACACCGTTAATCCAGCCCACCGCGAAACGCAAAACTGTCGGCAAAATAATCGAATTCCCGACAGTCCGCCGCTCCGGAGCGAGGCAAGCCGCGGCTCCAAGGCCTCTCGCCCAGACCTCGCCAACCACTGAAAAGCCGACAGTTCGCAAGTACCTCACCAGCGCCGAGCTTGAGCGACTGATCAAGGCCGTCAAGCAGGGCCGCTACGGCCAGCGCGATGCGCTCGCGGTTCTGCTGGCGTTCCGCCACGGTCTCAGGGTGAGCGAACTGTGCGGGCTGGCCTGGGCGCAGGTCGATTCACGACCGCGCGGCTGACAGTGATACGCGTCAAGAACGGGCAAGGCGCGCCGCACCCTCTGGCCGGCGACGAAATGCGGGCGCTCCGACAGCTGCGGCGCAGCCAGGAAACGGGCTCACGGTTTCTCTTCGTCAATGAGCGCGGTGCATCGATGAGTCCAGATGGCTTCGCCAGGATGCTGTCCCGCGCGGGGGCGCGATGCGGCCTGCCGAACGTCCATCCGCACATGCTGCGACACGCCTGCGGTTTCGCGCTCGCCGAAAAGGGTCGCGACGTCCGCCAGATCCAGGACTACCTCGGACACCGCAATATCCAGAACACGACGCTCTATACGGCAATGGCGCCCAACCGGCACGACAAGATCTGGCAGTGAGGATCGCCGCCAATGGCTGACGACACGACAGACCAGCGCCTCGAACGCCTCGGCGGAGCTGACACCACGACGAACCTGTGGCCCGAGCCGCTCACCGAAGCCACCCTTAAAGACGCTGCCGAGGCCCGCCTCTGCCGCGCTGTCTGCACTGATCACACGATGACCCTCGAAGCCGGCCAGCGCTTCTTCGCCTCAGGCCAGTGGCGGCACCAGTGAGCGAGCTAGCCTACCGGATGATGCAGGCGATGAAGAAATCGGCTTCGTCCGCGACGCCCAAGCTGGGCGACCTCGTCAGTTTCACCCATCCTGAGTTCGGCACGTGGTCCGGCTACGTCATCATATGATCATCACCGAGGTCGACCAGCCGACGCGCTGCGAAATCGTCGTCCGTCACGGCAACACCGGCTATCCGACGTACCACTGGCGGCGGGCGGACGAGCTGACCCTGCTCGCCAACGCAAAGCCGGAGAACCGCCGCCACCTGCGCTACAGCATCCGGCATCAGGAATGACGGGGAAACGAAGCATCCTGATCGGCTTCGACCTGACGGTCTCCCCGTCACCGCCGGATACGAACCGAAGCAGCCCCCCGAAGGGCCGTGTGCGACCGAAAGAGATCCCTTTCGCGCGCCCATCGCAGGGAAAAAGTCCCCACCCCCGGCAAGGGCCCCCGCGCGCCACGCGGCACTGGGCGCCCCGATGCGGAAAGGGAAAGGGCGCCCGCAGGCGTCCTCGACGTCGGGGGTCAGCCGTAGAGTGCTGCTTTGCTCGCGGCCTGTTGATGGGTAGGCAAAGCGTGGAGCCAAGCAGCGAAGACGGCGAACGCTTCGTCGTAGTCGAGCGCAGCGATTGCCCGCTTGGCCATCTCGACGCGCGGGATCACCGGCTCCTCTTTGAGCGCCGCCAACCCGGATGGGATCGACCCGCCGGCAGGCGAGGTGTCGAGCGTGACGAGCCGGTTGGTGAAGGCGACGACATGCGGCGCTGGCGATGCGTCGGCGATCGTGATCTCGATGGTCACCGGTTCCGGTGATTTTTCGCGTCGCCGGATCTCGTTCTTCAGCTCCCAGACACTGCGGACATCACCGTCTTCCAGGCACCAATCCAGCAGCTCGTCGGCCTCGGCTGGCGGCAGGAAAGCGACTTCGCGGTGATGGCTGAACGACAGACGTTCACGACGTCGTGAAGGTGCAAATCGCCGGCAAACCACGCCGTAGTTTTCACAGGTCTGAAAGCTCGGCCCGCCCCAATCCTCGATCGTTTGCTTGCGCGTGCCGTAGCGGTGCTTACCGTTGATCCACCAATCGCCGATCCACCAAGCGATCTTGTTGCTGGCGCGGCCGAGCTCGGCACCGAGCGCGCACCAGTCATCGTCGCTGAGATTCTCCGGCAGGTCCAGGCTGGTGGCTGTCACCCGGTACTTTTGGGCGATCAAATCGGGCAGTTTCACAGCTACAGCGGCCATCGCCTCCCTCCTCTCAAACCTAACTTCAAAGGTAGCTTTATCGGCCGACGGGCGAAAAGGATTTTTCCGCGTTGGCGGCTTGGGCAGGCAAAGAGGTCCCTTATGCGCGTCGCCCGCAGGCGTTAATGCCCCACCCCCGGCAAGGGGCCCCCGGCGCACGGTACGGCACCCGGGAGAGGCAGTGCAGGCATTTGCTGCTTCCGGGCCGCGCCGTAGCTCGCTGGATGGCCATCTCGCCGCTACGCGCAATGTACCGATCCGTCGAAAGCTGCTGGAAGGCTATTTCGCGCGGGCCTGTCACGCATAAATGCCCCACCCTCGCGCCCCGCGCCGTGCCCTGGCGCACCAGCAAGGTCGATCAGCCGGGTTGCCCGTCGCGAGCGCGTCTCGTCGCAACGCGCGGCGGGCGGCGAACAAGGAGTCGCTTCCGGCGCCTTCGTAGATCCGCAAGCAGCACCCCATCGTCCTGATCCACCTTAAGGCCGCCTGAAGGCAGCCCCCTGCCGAGCGCAGCGAGCTGGCGTTCCGCCGCCAGCAGCGCCTTGCCAAATAGCCGGTTATAGGTCCGGCGATGCATGCCCCGCGGTCGCGGAGGCAGCGGGGCGCTGAGGTTAATACCACCGCCCAGCTTGCGCCGGGCCGCCCGCGCCCGCTCCAGGATGCGATCCTGCCGGCTCTCGGATTGGCTCGCATAGGCTAAGCCCCGGCATTTGCGGCAGCCGAAGGCAACGCGGTCGCCGCTATAGAGCACCGCGACGTGCCTGTCACACAGCGGGCATCGGAACCAGACTCGGCAGCCGCGACGCGAGCACGAGGTCAGGCGGCAGACGGTCCATACGAGCGACAGCCACTGGCAGTCCCGCGTCAGTTCGCTGCCCCCCGGCGGGGCCAAGGTCACCCGCACCGCGTCAACCTCGACGCGGACGTCGCCCCTCGCGAACGGCACGCCATAGTGCGACCATTCGACGGAGAAATGACTGCCGGGGCGCAACAGTTTCGCGCGGCTCCACTGCCGCACGTCGATGGCGAGGCGGTCCTCGACGAGCGACTTCTTCAGCCCGGCGGGAACACGCATCTTGCAGCGCCGCCAACAAACGAAATCATTCGGTAATTTTCGAATTTTTCGTCTAAGGCCTTGATACTACGCGATGTTTGGTTGCCTAGAAACGCTTGCTTCCGACAAGATTGACGGGACAAGCCAACCACAGCGCCGTAACGCATTACTGCCGAAGATACCACTGATCGCCGCCGCCATTGCGCGCGTCATCGTGCGCGACGGCACGGGCTCGCGCGCAAAAGGCACGGAAGGCGGCGGCGACCACGCGGCGGTCATCCCGCTGATCGAAGGGTAGCCAGCCGAAATCGATAAGCGTCACGACGAAGCCGTGGCTGAGGACGGCTGAGACGGGCACTTCCCCGCGCTCCCGGCGCTGGCGATGGCGGCGTACGCGCATGGCGCTGGGCGAAGGCGACGGGCGGTGTAACGCGTTACTTTGGCTCATCGGGGTGAGGTTCTGGTGTGCGCCGGTTGTGGGTTTGTGCAGGCGGTCATTTTACCTCGGCCCAGCTGCGCCCGATCTTTGCCGTGGCAACGCCATTCACCGGGGCGCCGGGGAAAGTTTCGGCGAAGGCAGTAATCATCGACTCCTGGAGGATCATCGCAGCCGCCGCAGCCTCGGCGCCGACCGCCTCGACCACCAGCTCGTCATGAATCGTGGCGATCAGCCCGCCGTTGATGCCGAGCTGTCGCAACCTGGCATGGGTCAGTGTGACGGCGCGCAGCATCGCGTCGGCGCAAATCCCCTGGATCGGCAGATCGCAGTGCTGCGCGAAGCTCAGCTCGCGGGAGGCCTCCCATCGCGCCTCGACGGTACGGCCGCAGCCGATACGGACATAACCCTGCCTCTTGCAGCGCTCGTGGTTGTCGAGACGCCACCGCAAGGCCGCCGGGAACGGTGCCCAGAAGGCTTCCTGCATTTGTCTGGCTTCGGCTTCGCTCAGCAGAATGCCGAGCTCGAGGAAGATCTGCGCGACGAGGGTCTTCGGGCCGCCGCCATAGATCGTCGCAAAGTTGATGGTCTTACCGACCTGGCGCTGTTGCGCGGAGACCTCGCCGATCGCAATGCGATTGATACGAGCGGCGGTGTCCTTGTGTAGATCGACCCCGTCGGCAAAGGCCTGCGTCAGACCCGGATCATTCGACAACCAAGCCAGCGCCCGTAATTCGACAAGCGACCAGTCGCACACGATCAACCTGCAATCGTCTTCGGCGACGATGCATTTCTTGAATTCGGGAGCACGTTTGCCCGGCAGCTGCTGCAGGTTTGGGCCCTGCGACGAGAACCGACCGGCCTTGGTGCCGGCGAGGATGAAGGAGCAGTGGATGCGGCCGGTGGCTGTGCTGACCTTCTCGACCAGCTTGGCGCCGAAATTGTTGAGCAGCTGCTGGTACCGTTTGATCTCGACGACCAGCGGCATGCTCGGAATGTCGGTGAGGTATTTGAGGTCGACCACAGCGACCGAGAGATCGCCTTTCTTACTGGTGCGCGGCCAGCGCTCGAGCTGCTCTCTGCGCAGCACCAGGCGTAGCCAATCCCGTACATCGTTGTCGCAAACCGGCGGCGGCTGCCGCATCATGGTTTCGTAGCCGCGGCGAGCGTCGGTGAGGCGGCGCGTCCACGTCTCGATCTGCCGGTGATGTTCGGCGAGGTCGAGCTTCATGCCGCGCTTCTGCATCGCCGCGACGCTGGGGATCGCGCGGCGCTGTAAGAGATAGGCGTCGTAGCGGTCCTTGCGCTGCAATTCGCCGGCCAGCTCCAGCCACAGCCGGCGGGCGAAAATCGCGTCGAGCGCGGCGTAGGCCAGCTGACCTTGCGACAACCGGGCGGCGCCCCAGTCGGACAGCTGCAGCTCTTTTGGTAAGGTGGTCTTGAGCAGGATCCTGGCAGCGTCGGCCAGCGACCGCCCCAGATCGTATTTGACGCCGATCAGCAGATTGACGAGCTGCTGTGTGCATTCGAGGCGGCCGGGACGTGGCGAGCGGCCGGGAGGCGGGTGATACGGCGGCGCGATGCTGGAGAGAAACAGCGTCTCGAAGGTGGCGTTGTGACTTGCCAGATGCTGCCGGCGCAGCCAGTGCGAACGGACAACGCTGTGCAGCGCCTCACTGCGAAAGACAAAGCTGGCCGAGCCGCCGGCATAGAGCTGCAACGCAGCAATATCGGCGCGATATGGGTCGAGCCCCGCCGGATCCTTATGGACAGCCTGGAGCTCAGCGAGACTGCCGTCGCTGTTGAGACGGACATAAGGCCGCGCGAGTCCCAGACCGGGTTTTGGCGTCGTCTCGATGTCGAGACCGACAACCTCGCCGTAATCGCGTTTGTCCCGCTCGATCTGGCGGATCGCGTCTCTGGCACCACGCCGGGTCTCGACCAGGCGCGCGGTGATGCCGAGCTGGGCGAGCAGCCTGATCGTCGGAGCATCGGCCGCCTCGCCGCCAAGAAAGGCCCACAACCAGCCGTGCTTGTCGTAGTTGAACAGCTGCTCTCTTAGTCTGTGTGGCAGAGCGTCGGCGCCATCGATCACGACGTCGGCGCCACTCAGCCGGGAGCGGACCCCGAGCCGGCTGACTTCGCAGACGAGCTGCTTTAGACCCAGCAGCCGGGAGGGACCTGCCGCCCTGCGCGAAGGGAATGGAACGACCACAGCATCGGCGGTGGCGGTGCTCGTGCTCATGGCGCCGCCTCCAGCACCTTGCCGGCGTATGTTTGGGAGCAGCCCACTTGTTTGGCGATCCAGCCGAGCGAGCGTTTCGGGTTTTCCACGCGCAACCGGCGGATCTCGGCATCGATAAAGCCGGGCTCATATTGGCCGAGCGGAGGCTCCGGCATATCGAGACCGGGCTGTGGCTGCTTGGCACCGTTCGACTTACGACGCGTGGAACGAAGATGAGCCTTTAGTCCAGCACCGGGGCTCTCGCGTTTTTCTTTACCACCCTTACGGGTTGTAGGTGATTTAATTTTCTCACCTGTACCCCCTCCCGCATCCGCTTCATCCGCTTCAGAATTTGAAAAGCTATCGCAAGTACTTGACGGCACAGGTGCTTTTTCTGAAGCGGATACGCTCGGGCCATCAGCTTCAGAAAAACCATCATATCCATCAACCCTTTGAGGTGGTTTTTTAATTACTGAAGCGGATGAAGCGGATGAAGGGGAGGGGTCGGGAGGTAAAAATCGCAAGAAGCTCTCTGTGAACTGCCTAAACCTATATCCTCGCTCGTTACGTCTCTCTCTATACTCGTCGAGGTAGTTATTCTGCAAGGACCTGGGCGGATTGAGCAACGGGCGCAGGTGCTTGCGTAACCAGTATGCGTCGATCTGTTTATTGTTGTTAGCGGTGCCGTAATCAGCCTCTTCATCGGCAACCAAATTATTTATTAGCTCACCAGTGCTGATAAAGGCCTCAAGACTTGTTTCTTTACCAAATGCCCGCTTGATACAGGCGAGCAGCTTGACCTGTTCCGACGCCTGCGGCCGGTTGCTCTGGAGAAATTCCGCCGCCTCGCGGATCTTGCTCGGCCAGTCGCCGCCGATAATTTCGGTAGCAGCAAAAAGAGGCCGCCAATTATCGGCAAGCCGACCGTGCAACCAGTTGGGCAGCACCGGATCCGGCCATGCCGTCTGGGCGCGGGCCCAGGCGCCGAATTCGCGACGGGCTTCGTTGAACAGCGGGTCGCGCTCGGGCGCGGTATGGAGCAGCTTTTTGCTCTCCTCCGGCAGCGCCCGCACCAGCGGCAGGATGATACTGCGCGACGTGACCTCGGGGTTCAGCGCACCGATCGCGCCCCAGGCCAAGGCTGCCCAGCAGGTGAAGCTGACTGGCTTGCGGCTGCCGTCCGGCATGTTCTCGACGCGATCGACAAACGCTTCGCTACGACGATGACAGGCGTTGATGATCGCCCGCATGTCGTGATTGTGCGGAGTGAGGGCGTGCTGCAGTTCGCTGAGCGCAAAGGTGACCTGGCTTTCGTGGATGAACCTGAAAATCGTCGCGGCGGTGTAGGAGGAGCGCAGCTGCCCGCGATAGGCCAGGGTCTTGACGATCTCCAGCGCGACGCTCTTACCGGCGGCTTCGACCTCCGCCTGGAAACCGAGCTGCGGCATGATCGGCAGGGCAATATTCTCATCCTGCACGACGTGGCTGACGAGCGCCCATATCGTCATGACATTCGCGTGATGGTCCGACGCAACCAGGTATCGCGGGATTCGTGCGGCCACCTTTGTCGCCGTTGCAGCGACGTCGATAGGGCCAGTCCACGGCGGGTCTTCGGGCTCGACCTCGGTCCCGGGTGTCTTCGGCGGCCTAGCTGCCCGGCGGGCCGCAGCAACCGCTTTGCGCAACTCCCCCGGGGTAAAACCGAGGCCCTTGGCAATGCGCTGGATCTCGACATCGGCGTCAACCGGGTCGAGGGTCGCGAGCCGACGGATTTCGCCGGCCGGGGACAGCTTGACCTGCTTGGCGCCGGCAAACAGCGAGATCAACGCCGCCAGTCCCTGCTTATGCAGGATGGCGTTGGCGTCTACCTTCTCTTCTTCTACCGGCGTGGCGGTGACGTACACCACCGCACCCTGCGAGAGCAGGTGATCGAGGCCTTTGGTCAGCCCTGTATCGGGCGCCGAACCTTTAGGATCGCCGTCACGAACGACGGTGACGCGTATTGGCTTAGACATAATCGGCCACCGTGATGTGCTGCAATGTGTCGATGCCGGGCAGCGCGATCGCGGCAAAGCGCCGTGGCATCTGCAGCAGCGACAACCCGTCCTCGAGCCCTTCGGCGATCGCCAGCTCGACCGCGGCATCGCGCTGGTCGACGGGGGGTGGCGGGCGCAGCACAAAGACCGCACCGGGCGAGCGTTCGAGCTTGAAGGTCTTGCGCACCGGCGCGACGACCGATTTCCTGCCGTTGATGTCGATGAAGGTCAGCTGGCAGCCGACAACCCGGCTCCGATCCTGCAGGATGCCAACAAGCGCCCCCTCGCCGGTCCTGGCGCGTTCGAGAAAGCCGACACAATCCGGATAAGGAGGTGGCAGACTTCGCGATCGAAGATAGGCCTCGCCACGGGTCCCGAGCGCCGGCACATAGGCCTCGAGGACGCTCTGTGCCTGCTCGCGGCTGGCGCTGGCATAGACATTCGAACGCCAGAGAACAATGTCGTCGGCATCGTCGGCGGCACCGTCGGTGCCGGCGAGACTGCCCGTGCCGGGGTTGTTGCGAAGCCAGGCGCGTGCGTATTTGACGGCCTCGGGATAGGGGCCGCGACCGAGACCGATCACGGCGTCGAGCGTGTGCCAGCCGTGAATCCCGCTGCCGAAACCGCAAAAACAGCCCTTGCGACGGTTGACAAAGAGCCCGCCACAGCCGGGGAATTCCAGCTCATCGTTAGGACACTCGATCGGCGATACACCGGTGATCGAAGCAATTATCTCGATCAGCCAGGTGTCGAGCCGCCGGCTCTCGGCGGCGGAGAGGCCGGTCACGGCTCACCCTCCGGGCGCACCCGCCCCCGTCTATTTGAATTATTCTTGTTAGGTCCAGTAAAGCTGTTGGGTTCTGCAGAAAACTTATCACCGAGCGGCAGGGGCAGCTGGCGCGGATCCTGGCGACAAGACCGCAGCTCGGCCTCTGTGCTCGGGCGGAAACGCGGGCGCGGCGCCGCTATTTTGTTCTTGTCGTGTTGCTCGAGACCGGCTGTGGTTTCCGCAGCGGTCGTGGCGGCGCGGCGGGGGATCTGTCCGGGGCGAATAGTTGGGAACACAGGCATGGGCTTCACCTTGTCTAGTGAGGGAAGCCGGCACAGAGCGTAGCTGGGGCTTGACTTTCCCGGGACGATGCGCAGATACGAAGGGCTCTAGACCACTACTACTGCTTTACTTACCTGCGCTACCGCCGGCCTGGACCCCCAAAGCTCCGGGCCGGCGATTTATGTTGCGATATTAGTGGCGGCCGCAGCAGCCAGTAGTCGCTTTTGGCGGGCGCGGATCGAGCGCAGTGTGGTCAGGCGCTTGCCGCCGTCCCGGAAGGTTTCCAACTCCTCCAGTATTTGGTAGAAACGCGTGGTCTTGCATTTGAGCAGCTGCTTTGCGGTAGTGGTATCAACGACGGCCAGCGGCTCGCCGTCGTCATCCAAACCTGAGACAGGGATATTCACGTTTTCGACTCCTGTTTTGAACAGGAGCGGGAATCTACGCAGGCTCTCGACCAAGTGGCGGACAGAACCCGTTGACTTGCTGCTTCTTCCCGGCAGCGCACGGGGTATTGAGTGTAAGCCGTCGGCGTCGCCGTCGGAACGTCAGGCCTCCTCGTCAAAATCGGGAAGCAGCCAGGCCGGGATCTGCCGCTTCTGCATCACTGCTAGCCTCTCCTTCACCTCTTTCCAATGCTGGCGCAGTGCGCGTTCGGCGGTGTAGCCCGACAGGCCCAGCTGCTCGAAGACGACATAGACCAGCGCGCCAAACGGGCTGCGGTCGGAGCGGCCCGACCTCGGCTCCTGACCCGTCGCCCGGCGCCAGTCCCCGGCCAAATCGCGGATGAGCTCCTGCCGCGCGACCGGCTTCGGCCGTCCGCCGTGGTCGAGCAGCGGCCCGAGGTTACGGACTTCACCCATAATCCTCGGCTCAAGGTAGGCCGCGGAACGTCTGTCCGGCCCACAGCGACCACCCTCGACCCGCTCCGCGCTGTCGGCACTCAGCACCCGCGCCGCGGGGACGAGCACGGCCGGATCGGCGGTGCGAGCCCACTCGCGAAATCTAGGAAATCCGCTGTCGTAGGGGGTGCAGAGCAGCAGCCGGGCCATGGGGATGCCCAGCAACCGGGCGATGACGACAGGCGCGCGCCGGTCGATCTCTTCGAGCGCCCGCGGTGGTAACTCCGCGATCAGCTTCCGTAATTTCCAGACAGGCGGATCCTCTTGGTGACTGAAAAACCACAACTTGCGCAACGCGTCATGTGTGCTGCGAAAACTGCCTGCAGGTGCGGCCTCGGCCCGACGGTACCTGGCAATCGAATGCTCGACATAACTGATCAGCCGCTCCGCGACCCGCCACGACTGCTTGATGCGCGCCTTGACGACGCAGCCGTGGATCCGCGACCGCGCCTCGGCATCAAATCTGTACCCACCAAGGCCGCCATCGGCTTTTACGCAAAAATCCGGCACCCCTTCCGCCCGTCCTCGATGCATCTACCCGGCAGCGCTCGGGCCGGGATTTTAGAAATTAGCGAAGCACCGCGAAAGGCTGCAAAGCTAGGCGGAATTTAAGGCTACCCCGCCTTCTCGCCCCACCGAGTTGGAGCTATCAACGGCGGTCGCTTCATCACAGCGAAAGGGACGTCGTGCGCGACGACGAGAGCGAGATCGGCAAGGAAGGAGAGGTTTTCATCGGCACGCTGGCCGCCCTGCTCAAGCATCTGTGCCGTCTGGACGCGCCCGCCGTCCATGGTCGTCCGCACGCGATATGGCAGACAGTCGCGTCCTCGCCTGCAATTCAAGGGACGCGCCGGCTGCCGCATATGTCTTCCGGCGCCCAGCCCAGCCGGCCGCATCAGCCGTCACGCCGTCAGCAGGGCTGGCGCCGCCCTATCAAGCCCTACGACAGCACGATGCGGGGCTTCCTCCAGGCGGTCGATCCCGACCCGTGGGCGTGAGACACGCAACATCTGGTAGGCCGCTCGCGGCACCCTGTGACTGTGCCGTGAAAACCGGTTGTTCGCCTTTCCGGCGAGGTGTGTTATGCCGGCAGTGCCGCGGCATTCCCCCGGTCGCGGCGCGAGGCACGGTGCCTCGTCACGCGGTCACTCCCCCGCACCGCGTGACCGTCGCATTGACGAGCGAAACGGGGGACTCCATGGCGTACACACTGGGCGAGGCGGCACGGGCTGTCGGTCGGTCAAAGACAACACTGGGTCGCGCCATTAAATCCGGTCGCATTTCCGCCTCGAGGGCTGAGGACGGCAGCTATCTGATCGATCCGGCCGAGTTGCACCGGGTGTTCTCCGTGACCCGTGACCGTCACCCGACGATGGAGCGATCCGTGACCCCCAACGGGCCGGAACCGGCACCGTCAGCCGAGACGCTCGCCCTGCGCCAGTTACTCGAGGAGCGCGAGCGGCTGGTCGGAGAACAGGCGTCGGCGATTCGCGATTTGCGTACCCGGCTCGACCGCGCGGACGAGGAGCGTCGCACAGAGCGGCTGCAAGAGGCTGAAGAACGCCGCCGGCTTCTAGCGCTGCTCACCGACCGCCGCCCGTGGTGGCGACGGTGGTTCAGGTGAGCTTACCCGGCTATGTGACGAGGTGCAGCGTGACGAAGTGCAGCGCCGCGACCACACCCAGAATGACGAAGGTCTGCCCGACGATCCATTTGAGGATCGCGGCATGACTGTCGCTGATCATGCGGCCAAGCCGCGCCTCTAGCTCTCGCAGATCGGTCTTGGTCGCGACGTTGTCGTGGATCTCGCTCATGCCGCTCCTCCCGCCTGGGACTGCCGCGCCAGGATGTTCGCCACGCTCTGGTGCCAGCCCGTTCATGGCAGGTTGTTTTTGAGCAACTGCGCGGCGGGCTCGCGGCTGCCGTGCCTGTCACAGGTGAGGAAATTTGGGCGGGCGAGGTTGCCGCAGTTGGCGACATCGGGCCAATTCGGGCGTGCGCTGATGCACACCGTCGCCCAGCAGTAGCCGGCCTGCGCGGGAACCCTGACCGGCGGGGTGGGCAGTTTCTGGCTCTTCACGCCGCCCCTCCTGCCGCGTACCGGGCGATGGTGTTGGCGACCAGCTGGTGGCTGATCGGGAAGCCGCGGGCGCGCATCACGTCGCGGATCGCCATCAGCGAGCGCGACGGGCCGCGTCCTTTTTGGCCTGCCGCCGTTCCGCGAAATTGATTGCGCCGCGCATGAACTGGCGCAATTTGGCTTCGAGGGCGAGGGCCTTGGCGCGTCGCCGTCTGCCAGGCCTTTTCCGCAGGATTAAGTTCCTTGGTCATCATTTGCCGCTCCATTTGACCCCTGCCTAAGCCGGGGGGAATGTGCTGCGGTTGCCTATACCGGCGAGTTGGGGCGCTGTAGGGCGGCCTGCTTGATAATCCTGGCCAAAAACTTGATAGCCCGCGCCAAACGAGCCGCGCCGCTGGTCCGATCAGCGATCGGCGATGCAATTTAGGTTCGTTCGGCTTGAACTCGCCGAATTGAACGCGGTCCTAATATTCTTCTCGGAAGCCGGCGATCGCCCACCCCAGAGCCGCGCCGATAATCAAAACGGCTATGGGCGTCCCGAACGCCATTGGAGATGCGGTCGGATAATGGCCCTGGTGATACGCCGCTGGAGCCTTCCCAGTAACTCCTCTGCCGTCGGCCCCTCTTTCTGGACAACGGGAGCAGCCCCTACGACCGCCTGATATGCGGTCCACAGGCTGCCCATGTTTGTCGGCCAAACCGAGTAGGCATGGACCCCGACCGCGATAATCCAGCCGATCGAGAGCACCACCCAGAGCCGCAGCAACCCGCGTCGAACGTTCAGCATTAGACGTGTTGCCTGACGAGCCACGCCAGGATGCGCCGGCCCAGCGGGCGCGGCTGATCGGGCGTCGACGGCGTCGGCTGGGCCGGCGGGGGCTGAGATCGGGCCAGCAGGGCGGTCAGTCGATGATCTGCCGCGTCGAGACGTTGCCTGAGATCGCGAATCGTCTCGTCGCGATCGGCCAGCCACTGCCGCAAAAGCTCGATCTCAACCTGTTGCGCGGTGCCGCTTTGCGGCTGTTGCGCACCATTGCCGTGCGGCATCCCGGTCCCGAACACCCGCTCTAGCTCCGATGTGTGGATACGGCGCTCGCCAGTTTCGTCGAGGCTGAAGGAAAGCCGCCCGTCTTTCATCACGCGGTGCAGTGTGCTGCGGTTCTTGCCGCTCAGCCGCGCCGCTTGTCCGACCCCACCAATGGCATGCCGCATCCTCTGCCGCTGCACCATGTGCGCGCGTCATTGCGTGCGGGGGAATGCGCTGCCGTGAAGAACGCTATGCCAACAGCTTACGACGCACAACGCAACAACCGCACAAGGTCGCTTGCTGCGGGTGCACAGGCTCGGGAGACCTGACCCACCGCCGGGGTTGTTACGGAACACTCGCCGGCTGTTACCGCAACGTCTTCGTGACCAGGATCGGCGAGGTCGGGGTCGGGCGCGCGGCCCTGGGCGGGAGATGCGCCGTGAGCGGCGGCGGCGCCAGGCAACCGGGCGCAAAGCATAATTACCCTACCTGATTCGTAGTCGTGAGCAACTCCGCGAGACACCTCCTCATACTTGCCTTCGCGCCGGATCAGATCGCCATACTCATATCGGCCGTCGTTTAGGCGCTTTAGGTACGTCGACGACATAAAGACTTCCCCCAGATGCCGCCGCCGAGAGCGTCGGTCCACAGCAGCGCCCGCCAGCGGCGGCATATACTAGAAGAACAGCAAGCTGCCCGGAACGCGCACATATATGCAATCGTGTCGCTACGCATATCACAGGATTGTTATCGGCTCGCGTGGGGAGCCCAGTGGGGGCGTTGCCACAACCCATGCCACGGCACAATCTTTGGAGCGCTATCCGTTTGCCGCGGCGCTGGCGATCAACGCGAGCGGATGGTGCATGACAGTCCGTGCGCCGGCAGGGGCCGACTCGGGGTCGATCCTAACCTTGACGATGGCGAACGTCCTCGGCTTAATGTATTACATGACGCCGAACGAAATACTCGTATTTAAAAGACCACCGTTATCACGATGATTGGCTGGTCTTCATCTTGGTGGTCGAGTAAACCCGAAATGAGCGGCAATAGATGCTTCGAGCATTCCGATGGCGTTCGCGTCGTCGATGTGCCCGCCGTTCCGTTGGTGATCAAGTAGCGCGTTATACGCTATGGTAAGCGCGTAAAACTCATCGTCATCAGTCGTCGGGACTTGACGCAGAGCTCGCCGCACGATTTTGCCTGCCTTCGTCATCAGCTCGGGCGAAACCTCGGCATGAACTGGCGGGAGGTCGAGGATCTGCTTAAGACTCCATTTCAACGGGACGCAGAGCTTTTCAAGCGTCTCGATGGCCCGCCCCTGCACCGAAGTTTTCTGCAAATAAGCCGAATCGAGTCCGCCTTCGAGTAGTACGCTGCGAACCGATTTTCCTAGCTCGTGGCAGCGTGCCTTTACGCGCGCTTTGAATGCCTCGTCGTCCCAAGCCATCTTTGCACCTGCCGTCTCCTCCCCAGATCGCCGGCGGCATCGCAGCCGCGCCGCTTAGAATTGTATACTCGACTTTAATCGAATGTATGAAAGTTTTCCACAGGAACGGAATTCATCAAAGTTCGAAGGTTGCGCTCTTCTCACGCTTGGCTTGGGAAAGGTGGCAGAAGACGCTTAGGCGTGCTAGCATACACACTACAGCAGCCCTACGTATCGCCGCTCCCGAATAACGCGGAAGAGACGATCTGATCCCGGTGTGCCTCGGCGCCGGCAACGCCTCGCCGCTCAACCACTGGCCGCAGCCGCTCGGCGGCGAGTGGGGCGCCGAGAAGAAGGACATGCTCGAGCACCGCCTCTGCACCGCGATCTGCCTCAGCCGCGACGACACAGAGCTCGCCCGCTACCAGGCCGCCTTCGCCAGGGGCTGGACGGCGCTGTGGCGCCAGACTTTCCGATGAGTGGTTCCGACACGGCGCGGCTCGAAAAGGGACTGTCCACAAGGCGAACAGGGGCGCATCTTCCACCGGCGTCCTGCCGCAGCCCTTCGCCGGGAACTTGTCGCAGTTTCGCAGGACGTTCCTCTCAACGGCATGCGCGTCTGCTTGCCGCGCTCGGCGAGTTGGGTGACGGTTGCCGGGCGCTCGCCCTGGATCGCTTCCTTGAACTCTTCTTCCGGCAGGTTAGCGACCCGCAGCGCGGTCTTGAGCGGGCCCTCTTCGTTGGCGCGAATTCGCAAGAAATTGGCGCGATCTCGCAAGTTCCGGCGCCGTCGCTACGCCATTTCGGGGATGAAAGCTAACCGATGACGAAAGAGGGCAACATTCACTCTTGAGGTTGTCTGCGGCACGGACGCGATGGGCGTCAACAGCGCGGAGGAACGCGACCTTGCCTTAGCGACGATCCTATACCGCCTCGCCGGTACGATCAGTGAGCATGGTCTGTTGGAGGGTAAGAGCGTTTCCTTGATTGACGAGCATGGGAACAAGGTGGGGCACGCAAAGCTCAGCGAGCATCGCTTTCTGCGCCGCTTTCTTCGCGATGACAGCGGGGCGACGGCTCGCCGGGCGAAATCCTGAATGAGCTCTATCTGCTGCCGCAAAGATCTCGATTGCGGCCTTCGCTGAGGCCTGCGGGATCACCCGCAAGCACATGAGCGCCATCAAGAACGGCCATGTCGCGATCGCCGCCGAGATGGCCGCGCGCATCGACGCCGTGGCTCAGCACCACCGCGGCGCCGTGCAGGCCGCGCTGACGCCTTCAGGAGCGGCCTTCTCGGAAATTTCCGGTGGGATTAGCTCGGACGGAGACGGCCCTCTTCGGGCCTCAGAGCACGGGACGGGGTTACTTGGCGAAATATGGCGCGAAATTGAGACAGAACTGGGTTCCTGGCAAAATGGCGTGATCATGAGACAGAAAGCCCAGCCCTGGCTCGCCCTCGGTATGAGCCGCGCCACATGGTATCGCCATGGCAAACCAACGGAACCGCGACCCAAATACAAAAACGCGGCAGAGCGCGCCGCCCAGTTTGGGCAAAGTCTCCGTAGTCACCAGCGATTAATGCGAATCCTCTCCTCCCCGCTCGGCGTGTTTTATGGGATCGGGTTGCTGTGGCTCACACATGCCGAAATGCTTCTCCGCAACCCAGAAGCGATGCGCGAATTTCTCGACTTCGTCCGTCGGCTGATGCCCGCCTTTGCGCAGGCCTCCTGAGCCGGCCCCCATCATACAGCTCGACTTCACCGACGACGAGCTCGCCGCCCTCGTCCGCCTCCTCAAGCGCACGATCGAGGGCGACCGCTATTCCACTGTCGCCGCGGCTCTACCCGCTCAAGGCGATCCTGGCGAAGCTCGAGCCGCCAAAGCCGCAGGAACCTCGCCCGCCGCCCAGGATCTATGCCCCGCCGCGCGCGGTCGCCCGCCAGAGACGGCCCAGGTGAAGCCCTACAAGGGCCCGCCGATGACGCTGGGCGCGGCCGTCGCGGCTCGTCGTCTGGTGCAAGGCCTGTGGCCGCCAGACCGAGTCCGACCCGGCGCAGCAGGCCGCCCGCTACGGCGCCGATACCGCGGTGCTCGATTGGAAGGAGCGGCTGGTGTGCTCCGCCTGCGGCTCGCACGTTCGTCAGCCCGACTTCCTGCTGCTCGGCAGCAGCCTCACCTATCGGTCGCAACACAGCGGTAGCTGACCACCGTCGGCAGCCCGGTCGCGTTGAGCGCCCTGCTGTCGAACCGCCGAAAAGAAATTGAAAATTGTGCTAAGCTAAACCCCATCGCGGGCCTTCCCCCGGCCCGTGGCCATGCAAGCGAACCTGTCGACGGCCCTTCTCCAGCCGCCGGCCTTCTTCCCCACACCGGACCGTGTGGGGCTTTGCGATGGGGGAACCCATGTCGGACATCAGCCTTGCGGTCGTCGACGGCGCCCGCCGTATGACCTATGCCGAGCTCGCCGCTGTGAGGGGGATATCAAAACACGCCGCCGAGACGCTCGTGCGGCGTCGAAAGTGGCTGAAGCAGATCGGTAATGACGGTGTTGTGAGGGTGCTTGTGCCCCCTGACGAAGCCCCCCGTCGACAACGGGTCACAACAAACACCGATTGTGACCCCCCTCTGTCAGCCCCTCTCATCAGGGAGGTCGTGGGGGAGGCTGTGGGGGCTTACATAGGCCCCCTCACAGCGCAGCTTGAACGCGAGACGATTCGGGCTGAGCGCGCCGAACGCCAGCTTGAGGTTGAGCGCCAACGCGTCGAGGACAGCCGCAAGCGGATCGACGAGCTGCACACCGCGCTTGCCGATGCCGTTACCGCGGAGCGGATCGCCGCCGGCGAGGCCGCCGCGCTCCGGACGATCGTGACCGGGCTGCAGGAGCGCCCGTGGTGGCGACGGTGGTTCAGGTGAGCGTGTTATGAGCCGGCCGAGCGTCCCGCTCCTCCGTGATGACGGGCGCTCCTGAGTGGGTTGGCGCCTTACGATCATCAGCCAGGGTGTCGTGCTGTTCACGGCGAGCACCCGCTCGCGCCAGGAGGCCGAGGATCTGGCCGCCGAGGCCTGGCGGCTGCGTCCCGATGTCAAGATATTCATCCGTCCGCCGGACGGTGCCACCTACGGCGCCGCAACGCCAAGGAACGATCCGCATCAGCTGGAACTCGATCTGGAGCCGGAACCGCCGCTCGCGGGCCACCGATGACCCTGAGGCGCCCGTGATGGCTACGGTGGTTAGGTGATGCGGGGCCGGGAGCGGGGCCTGCCCGCCCACCGCACGGTGAAGCCGCCGTTGTCGGCGGCGACAGCGACCCAACGGCGGCGCGTGCGGTGCGGCGACCGGGCGTTGCGCGTGTTGGTCGCGCTGATCGCTTCGGCAAGGGTGTCGTAAAGCTTCGAGGAATGTGCTGCGGTTGCCATGCTGGCGAGATGGGCGCCGCCGTGCTGCCCCCGCTTGATCATCCCGGCCAAAAACTTGATAGCCGCAGCCAATTGCTCCGAAATGGATCAGCCTGGCGCGAACTCGCAATTATTTGGCCAGGATTATCAAGCACGCGGTTAGCGGGCCGACCACGTCGAGAGCATCGCAAAGGGCAATCCTGCCCGTCCACAAAGGAGGTTGCGATGTTCAGAAAGATCCTGCTCGCCACCGCCGCGGTCGTCAGCCTCGCCGGCGCCGCACACGCTGAGAAATATCAGATCGCGGGTAAATTTGAGGGCTGTAATTACGACCGAATTTACAGGCTGACCGATGGTCAACTTCTTACCTGTCACAGTTACGGCCACCATCACGCCTACAGACCAGAAGTCATCCGGCTAGACGGAAGCAGGGTTGTAATCGACGGCGAGCGTTACGAAGCCACGATTGGTTATTGACCACGCCTGATCATGGCCCGTGGCAGGGACCGAAACTGAAACCACGGAAAATCACCCCCCCAACCTGTCGCTGAAACGATGCGCGAAGCCGTCCTTTTCCACCGCTGCCGCAAGGCGCTTGGGTTGTCGCAACCAGCGATTGCCCGAGCACTGCTAATCGCCAGCGACCGCACCGTCCGCCGTTGGGAGCAGGGTGAACTCACGGTTGCCGGCCCCGCCTGGGTGGCGCTCGAATATTTGCTCAGGGAAGGCGACGAGATAGCCCTTGCGGACCAGGTTGCCCAGGTGGTGCAGCAGCGCCGGGCGGAGATGTCGCGGGGGGCGACATTTCCGAGCACCGAGCGGTCCCTGGTAGGAGGGGACGATGCCCCGCATCGCCCGTAAGCCCCTCTCACGCGCTACTATCGTCAAACTTGGGCGCCGCGATCGCTGCTGCGCGCTTGGTATGCCGCTGCCTCTTCTTGACGAAGAGATCAGACCAAAACGGAGATTCGGGCTTCGAGATCGCGGCTCCAGAGCACCAAACCCGGCGGCCCGGCTCGCGTTCGAGCGGGTCAACAAACGAGTAGCCGTTCGAGGTGCGGATCACCTGCCACGCGCTGCCCCAATGGCCGAACAGATCCTGCTCACGGCGGCGGATCTTGGTGAGCCGGTGCACCCAGGTCAGCAAACCGGCGCCCTCGAGCTCTCTGACGGCGATCGCCACGGAAGACCCGCGCGCACTTCGCCGCAGCGGCGATTCGCTCGTAGGAGGGAAAGCACCTCCCGCCGCCATCGGCCCCGTGGAAGCGCCACAGCAGCGCCCGCAGCACCCGCAGGCTCGCCCAGGTCAGCGACCCTTGGTGCTGCCGCGGCTGCCGATTCGCACTGTTGTAGGCCGCCGCCGCGGCCCACACGCGGGCCTTGGCATTGCCGTCGAGATGATAGGACGGTGCCGGTCCGAAAATCTTCTCCCTCCGCGCACGCAGGTAACGCGGCAAAACAAGCTGCAATGCGGTCCTTTCCGCCCGCGTCAGGCACAAACCTTCCCTGTCAGCGGAAAATCACCGCTTGACTGCCGATCTGATTGTCGGGGAAGCTCGTCCTGCCAGAGACCAGTTTCCCCGGTTTCGACCGGATGCAAGGCCCGCCCCTCGGCGGGCTTCTGCTTTTCTGGGCTAGCGGCTCCAGAGAGGTTGACGACAGCCGGTCAGCTTGCCGCCATTGACGGCGGCGTCCACTGCGCTTGCAGTAGTGCCGCAGAAACCCTTGTGGTCGGCGGGCTCAAATACGACAGCCTGTCGTATTTACCGGCGAATCAATCCGGCCCGCCACTGTCACAAGGGTGCAGCCCCTCCGCAGCCGGTGCCGGGCCATCACCCCGCAATATGCCGTGAAGCGGCACCTTCGGTCGCGCGGTGCCAGCGGGTCTTGCGGTGCCGCATCATTCTGAAGCTGCCGAGGATGAGGAGGCCACTGCCAAGAAGGGTGAGGGAAGCCGGCTCCGGGACCGCCTCCGGGACCGCCAGGAAGCCGTGGAAGACGCCGCCCGACCCTATAAAAACCCCGGCGATCTGTCCCGCGTCATTGATCCCGTAGGCCCGTGTATCGGTTGCGCCGGGGAAGTCGATTTGGGTGAAGCTGCCGCCGGTATCTAGGAAACCGTGGGTGCCGAGGCTTTGCGGGCGTGCCCGTCACCACGAGAATGGCCGCCACGAACAGAGAATTTAACGACAGCCCCTTGTTCTCACTGGCATTGCGCTCCTCCCCGAGTTGCGGAGTGACGATTTTCCCTGGATTTGCTGGGGATTTTAGGTTAACATCGCGGTCTTTGGGATCTTTGGCAACGGGAAAATAGCGCGTTGCGCCTAAAGAGTGAACCGAGCCGAAAACTGCCCACTTCGCCGGTCAGGGTTCCCGCGCAGGCCGGCTACTGCTGGGCGACGGTGTGCATCAGCGCAGGGCCGCATTGGCCCGATGTCGCCAACTGCGGCAACCTCGCCCGCCCAGATTTCCTCACCTGTGGCAGTCATGCCAGCCGCGAGCAAGCCGCGCAGTTGCTCAAAAACAACCTGCCATGAACGGGCTGATGATCTCGCACCAGAGCGTGGCGAACATCCTGGCGCGGCAGTCCCAGGCGGGAGGAGCGGCGTGAGCGGCTACGACGTCAGCGAGATCGCCCTCAAATGGGCGACCCGCCTTGGCGTCGAGTTCCATCCCGAAATTTACGGCGGCGACTATGAGCCGCCGCTCTCGCCCACCGAGGTCGAGGAATACGAGGACGACATGGAGATGCTGTTCTCCCTGTGGGCGGCGATCAGGTGGATCCCTACGAGGTCTGCCTCGACGCCATGCGGCAGGCGGGCTTGCCCGTGGAGCCGAGAGGTACGGCATGACTGATCGCCCGACCTTGATCCGCGCCTTAAGAGCCCGCTGGGCGCGGGCAATGGTCTTGTTCCGTCGCGCCGATCCCGGCGGCGGCTTGCCCCCCGGAAACCGGGTAATCTGCCCGGCAAGGCGGCGTTTTCGTGCGCCGGCAGCGGAATGCCCGGCGGCCGGCCTGCCCGACCGCCATGCAATCGGCAACGCAGTTTGTCCTTCAGCGCCGGCTTGTCGCCGCGCCGCCGCGCATTGCAGCAGCGAATCATCAGCCGAACTCCGAAATCAAGTACGCCCGTTCTTGCGTGCTTGCTCGTCCGGGCGCCGCCATGTGATTCCCCCCGACCGTCTTGTTCACCGGCAGCAGATCGCGCGAGGTGTAGTAGATCGACTGCCTACAGCGTGGTTTCGGCGCGGCGATTTTCGCCCGCTGCATAGGAAAATAGCCCGCGCGGCCACTTGATACATCCACTCAAGGGTCGGCCGCGTCCGGCGAAGACCGCAATAGGCGGCTCCCCGTCATTGGCGAGGATCGATCCGGTCAGAGGAGATCGCCGAAAAAGCCCTTAGGAGCATCGTAGGCGCACCTCTCTTCGCGACCACAGGGCGCTCGCCCCGCTCGAAGAATTACTGAAGCGCGGCGCTACGAGGTGTCGATGCCGCGGGCAATCACGGCGCGCCGCGTTCCTGCCCCTGACGCGTCACCAGCGCCCGCAGCTCGGTTAGAACCACAACCTGCTCGTCGACCAGCGCGTCCCGCCGCTCGGTTAGAACCACAACCTGCTCGTCGACCAACGCCAGCAAATCGTCAAACACCTCCGTCTCCGGCACGCTCTCGCCCGCCACCCAGCGTCGCATCGTCCGCTTGTTCACGCCTAACCGACGCGCCAGCTCAGTCTGAAATTGCGGCCCGTACAACGCCCGCCCAACCGCGCACAGCAGATCACGGCGGTTCACCAGCAAGCCTATTCGAAGACCAAGGAGCATACCGTCAGGGGTAAGTGCAAAGTAAATAATAGGATGCACTTTAACTGTCATCAAGTGCGTTTTATGTTAACTATTTATCTCCAACATAAAGAACGTTATTTTAGGTTAATTAATGTGGCGGTGTATTGCGCAGCGCCGACGTGCGCCATCTGCGCTGTCGCTATTCGGCACCAGCTCTTCGGAACCGACAGGCGGCCGGGTTATGGCTCAAGCGGGGCGAGCGGGAAGGGCTGGAGCGCTCGACGCTCAAGCAGTATCGCAATCACGTCGACACGGCGCCAGCCGCTGGGCAAGCAATGACCACGGCAGACGTGATCCTTGAGGCGGTCTGCCTCAACTGCGACCGCGGGCTGACCTTGGAGGAGATTGCCGAGCTGCCGGATTTCGACGACGACGAGTTCGACGAGGTTGTCGAGAACATCGACGAACTCGTGACTATCGGAGCCATTGTCCAGCGGGACGACGGCGACCCGGATGACGATTTCGAGTTGCGCTATTACCCGAGCCCGGAGGGGGTGGCGGCCTGGCTGAACCCCTCTGATGAGAATTGAAATTTCTTCATGTTTTAGATAGACTTGAAGGCGTCCTCGCCGGCTTGGCGAAGGCGAGACGGCGCGCTGCTGACAACAGCGACGCCGCCTCTGACTGCTAATCGCAGGATCGGCCTGTGGCTCCTCGACCTCGGCAACGACTGCTCGGGCAACGGGATCAGCGAATTGATCATGACCGCGCTCGCCGCCGTGGCCCAATTTGAACGTGGTCTGATCAGTGAGCGCATCAAAGACGCCAAGGCCAATCTGCGCCGCCAGGGCCGGCACCAGGGCGGCGGCCGGCCGTTCGGCTGGCGCTTTGGCGAGGCCAACGGCCACGGCCGGGCGCGCGAGCTGATCCCCGACGCCGACGAGCAGGCCGCCATCGCCGAGATCATCGCCATGCGGGCCGCCGGCAAGTCGCTGATGGCAATCCGCGACGCGATGCGCGCCAGGGGCTTTCCGATCAGTCACCAGCTGGTCCCCAACACCATCGCCCGGCACGCTGAAGCGGAGGGCACGGCGTGAGCGACCGGCTGACCCTGACGCGCCTTCGAGGGCGCGGGACGATTCGCGGAGAAAAGAACGATGACCATGATCTGGCTGCTGCTCGACGCGCTTGGCACGGTTCTGGCTTGGCTACTCGCCGGAGTGCTTGCGCTCGTCGATCTGATCTCTCCCGGCTGGGATGAGTAGCGCAGCACGGACGAAGAGCGGCGCGGCACTACTGGCCGCCGAAGTGAAGCCGCTGGCCTCCTTGCGGGCGCGCGAGCAGCGGCGGCTCCGCGATCCGCTACCGGAGCACCTGCTCAAATACCTCCGCATCCGACCGCGGCCGGTAACTGACCCATGCACCTCGACCTCACCGACGACGAAGCCCGGGCGCTCCTCAACCTGCTGATCGACGTGATCGAGGCGGACCGCTACCCGATGTCGCCGCGCATCCGGCTGTTGCAGGAGATCCTGGGCAAATTTTTTGCCAAGTGTGAACCACGTCACACACCTCAACCGAATCCCCCGAGTTCTACTTCCTCAGGTGGGCGGATGGGCCGCCCATTTCGGTCTCCACGGCAACTAATACTCTGCCAACCGTTCGGTATTGGGCTCTCGCCCGAAGGGCTTCTCGGTCAACGGCTGCGAAAGCCTCACTACCGCGGCAGTCACGCGACCTCGCGCGGTACCTCTCCGACGCTGCCGCGCCGGAAGTGACGAGGTCCGGAGGGGAGAGTGACTTAGCGCGAGATCGTTCTTCACTGATTGATCTGGAGGAAGGGGCAGCATTGAAGATCCACCTACCGACGCAAGGCCGGGTGCGGCCGAACCCGCGGCCCGGCTATTGCTGGGCCGAGCTCTGGCTCTACGCCGGGCAAGCGTTCGCCGGCTACGTCAATTGCAACAATCTAACGCGCAGGCCGGCCGACCTGCAGAGCTATCTGACTTGCGGCCGCCACAAAGATCGCGAGGACGTGGCCAGGGCGCTATGTCGCCAGCTTGTGGCCGACTCTGAAATCCGGGGCGTCGCCCGGGAATGACAGACGGCCATGATCGAGCCGTCCGGCTTCTCGGTGTGGCGAAATCGGCGGGATGTCGCCGGAACTCGCCGCACGGCTGCGCCGCTATGGTCCGTCGCCTCCCGCGCGCTTGCCCACACCGGAGGAGCGCGATCCTTCGCGGCGGCCACGGCAGGGGCGGCGATGGTAGCCCCTTCGCCTAACCCCGGCTTTTGTCTACACTTTCTGTAGACAAACGGGCGGGGGTTTTAATGGCCGGTAAGGTGCCGATGACGGCGACCGAGCGCCAGCGCAAGTGGCGTGCCAAGGTCCGCCGGCAGAAGATCTGGGGATCAAACGCCGATCTTGCCGCACGCCGGCCGGCTCCCCGTCGCGAAGATGTCGATCTGTGGCCGACGCCGCCTTGCCTGACCGCGGCGCTGATCGGGAAGGTGCTGCCCACCTTGCCGCCAGGCGTGATTTGGGAGTGCGCCGCCGGCGACGGTCATCTAGTCGACGCGCTGCGCTTGGCCGGTCGCGAGGTGATTGCCAGCGACATCGTGCGCCTGCGTGACGGGTTCCTACAACTCGACTTTGTGAACGATCCGGCGCCGCCTCGGACACGCGGCGGGATAGCGGTGACCAATCCGCCCTATGCCGGCTCCGGCCTCGGCGACCCGTTCCTTGCCCGCACCATGTCCTTGCTCGATAGCGGCTGGCTGCGTGCGGTGGTGCTACTGCAACGAGCGGACTCGGGCGGCACCAAGGGTCATGCGGAGCTGTTTAACCGCGCCGTCGCCGAGTGGACGTGCTGCTGGCGGCCGGTCTGGATACCGGGTAGCCCAGGCGGCGGCCGATGGTGGTTTTCGTGGTTCGTCTGGATCGCGGGCCGCTCGGGACCGCCCATCAATGCCCGGATCACGCGCGACGCGATCACCTGAACCACCGTCGCCACCACGGGCGGCGCGACTGATCGGTGAGGATTGCCATCAATGCCCGGCGCTCCTCGGCCTCGCGGTCGAGGCGCGAGCGCAAATCGCGAATCGTCACCTCTCTCTCGGCCAGTAACGCACGTAGCCCCTCGACCTCGCCCGGTGATATCGGCGGGTATGTGCCGGCGCCGTCGGGGGGCACGAGTTGTTTCATCGTGCCGGTACTGTCCCCGGCAAGGGGGAACACGCGGGCAAGCTCAGCCGGATCAATCGAGTAACTGCCGTCTTCTGATCTTATGGCTGAGATCCGCCCTGCCCTGATGGCGCGCGCGATTGTCGGCTTTGATTGCCGGCAGCTTTTGCTGCCTGTGCCAGAGAGTACATGGAATCCCCCACGAACCCGGTACGTTGTTCGGGGCACGCGGCGAGGGGGATCACTGCGAACCCGGCTATGTGCGGGGGAATGCCGTACCGGCCTAGCACGTCTCGCCGGAAACGCGAACAGGGCGATTTTCACGGCACAGGCAGACCTTGACCCGGAAAAGCGTGTTGTTGCAGCGGGAAGTGCGGATGGCACGGACGACCCGAAGTGGCAGAGGGTGGCTCCGGTTCGCAACTGCGGCTCGGGTTGTGGCTCGGCTTCAGCCTCAGCTCACTGCTCTTATGGGTCCTCGCTGCCCGCTTCTTGTTTCAGGGGCATTGAGAGGACCAATTAGCCCGTCGAGCCCGTCGAGCCCGTTGCGCCGTTGCGGCCCCCTTGTAGCTGTCGCGCGAGCCTTCCGGCCAGCCCGCGAGGGCGCCTGAGCAGCGCCAGCCGCGCAACCAGCTCGTCGAGCTTGCGAAACTGCGCGATCGTCCTCTCGACCGCGTCGAGCCGCGCAACCAGGCCGTTGCCTTGGCGTAGATCCGCATCGTCGAGCCGGCGATCACGTCGTACGAACGGCGGGGATCGAGAGAGCTCAAGCGCAGCGTCGAGATCGAACGAATCGGGCAGACGGGGAGCCTCCGCAGGGGTAGGATCGCAGCATCCCGATTGATACTCTCTCGTGCCCCGGCTTCGTCGGACTGCGAGCCGGGGCTTTTTTGTTGAGAAGCCGCGCCAGCGAAGGTTAATATGCGGCTGATACCATGCCTTCGGTGAAGCGATCCCGAAGCTGAGCATGGCGTCTCCTAACCTTAGCCCCGGCGGGTCCCTCCGTCGGGGCAATCTTTATGCCCACGGGGCAGAGTCGAGCGCCTGCAGATAGCCCCCGCTCTGTGCTGTCCGCAGGCTAGTTCGGCACATCGCCGGCCGACATCTCCTGCCACAGCCCGCGATAAAGGGGACCGGGACGAGGGGTGCGCAACGCGCCCGGCTTCGCCTTTGCGCAGCACGCCGAGGAGGTCCGGGTTGTCGAGCGGCTTGCCGTTCGCCTGTGGCGTCCGCTGCCGGTCGCGGCTCCTCCTCCGCGCATCCTCTCACGCATCTGCTCGTCGGCCAGGCCGCCGACGGTGCGCGGCTACCTCCAGGCCCTCGATCCCGACCCGATGTTGATCCCCGGCGGCGTCGCCGACTGACGGACCCTCTTTCCTCACCGCGCCCCGTAATCCCCGGCCAGCCGCTGCTTTGCAGCCGGTTCGGTGTCGAGCCGTGCACGCAGCGAAGCTGATTCGCGGGGAAATTGGCAACGCTTGCCGGCTCGCCGGCACCGACCACCAGGCTTTCCGCCACACTGCCGCGATCGCGCTGCGCATTGCCGACGATGGCGGCAAGCTCATCGGCTGATCGTCAACTTCTGGAGCACTCCCGCCCAGAAAAGCAGAAGCCCGCCGAGGGGCGGGCCTTGCATCCGGTCGAAACCGGGGAATTTCAATCTCTGGCAGGACTGAGGTTCCCCGACATCGCATCCGGCCGTCAAGCGGTGTATTTCCGCTGACAGGGAAGGTCTGTGCCTGACGCGGGCAAAGGAGCCCGCATTGCAAGCCGTTCTGCCGCGATATCTGCGGCCAAAGCGCGAGAAGATATTCGGACCGGCGCCCTCACATCGTCTCGACGGCAACGCCAAGGCCCGCCTCTGGGCCGCTGCCGGCGCCTACAACAGCGCGAATCGGCAACCGCGTCAGCACCAGGGTCCGCTGACCTGGGCGACCCTGCGCGTGCTCCGCACGCTGCTCTGGCGCTTCCACAGCGCCGATGGCGGCGGAAGGTGTTTTCCCTCCTACGAGCGAATCGCCGCGGCCGCGAAGTGTCACCGCGATAGCGTGTGCGTGGCATTGAAGGCACTGGAGGACGTCGGCCTGCTGACCTGGGTGCATCGGCTCACCAAGATCCGCCGCCGCGAGCAGGATCTGTTCGGCCATTGGGGCTCGGTCTGGCAGGTGATCCGCACCAGCAACGGATACCAGCTCCTCGACCCGCTCGACCGCGAACCCGGCCGCCGGGTCTGGTGTAAGTCGGAAAATCCGGCGCGACCCCAGAACCGAGAGAAACAGGAAGACGGAGCGCCGCTTGCCGCGGCGCGAGTCATGCAGAAGAAACCCTCCCAGGCACCGCCCGAGCAGACGGGACCGCCAGCAATTGCTCTCCGGCGAGAGCACGCGGCTGCGGACGGAGCCCGTATGTCCGACGCCGAGCGCGCTGCACTCGTGGCGCGGCTCGACACCAAGCCGACCAGCGCCGATTGGAACTGCTACAACCGCGATCTCGCGCTCCGAGTTGCTGCCATTGCGCCATTGTCCTAGCCTTTGACCGGCATCGCATTCCCCCGGCGCTGCCATTGCTGGCTTCGCACGTGCGGATGAGGGGGATGCCATGGCGCTGGTGGGTCTTTCCGACGCGGCCAAGCTGACGGGCCGCAACCAGACCACGATACATCGCGCGATGAAGACCGGACGCTTGTGTTACACGGCGGACGAGACCGGCGCGCGGCGGATCGACACTGCGGAGCTGGATCGGGTGTTCGGGATCAGGCACACGAACGGCGCAAGTAACGACGCCATGGCGCAAGGGGTGCAAAGCCATGTCACGCCAGTGCGTGAAGTGGTGCTTTTGAACCGCTTGCTCGATGAACGTGAGGCGACGATTCGGGATTTGCGCGCAAGGCTCGACGCCAGCGACGACGAGCGCCGCCGGCTGACCCTGCTACTCAGCCCGCCGACACCCGCGGCGCCCGATCAGCCGCGTCCGCTGGGGCGTCGCGTCCTCGATTGGCTGATCAAGCAGCACGTGTGACCCGCCCGTGGTGGCGACGGTGGTGGTTCAGGTGAGCGCCCGGCGGCGTCCATCAATCCACTCGATCGACCTCAAGAGAGCCATCCGGCTGGATGATGGCAACCCAGGCGTCCGGGTAAACCCGGATCGTCTCGTCGCGCAGCCGGGTCTCGGCCAGCGGCTTGAGAGGGGCATCGCCCGGATAGAGGAGATCGCCATTGTCAGCGATCGTGCAGCCGTCGAGCGGTGTCCAATCATAGTTGGCCGCTATCTGCGCGGTCGCAGGACGCGAATCATCCTCGCTGAAGAAGCTCGGAATGTGACCGAGAGCTTCGCGGCGAGCCCCGTCGAACATTGTCCAGTTCGGCAGTAGCGGGGGCAGATCACCGCCGGTTATGAGCGGGGCGGCGTCGATCTTGTCGTTGTCTGACAGTGACATTTGATCCCTTCCTGTAACGGCAGCGATAACTGCTTGCGGGAGCCTCGCAGCGAGGTTTCCCAGCTCTCGAAGGCGCGCCAATAGATCTCGCCGCCACGCCCCGGAGCGATCCGGTCGATCGCCTCGGTGATCGCCCGCACCAGGGCCCGCGGCTGCTGATCTCGGTAGGATGTCGTTTTAGTGGTCCTTCATCGGCCGCGGGCCCGTCACGCCCGGAGCGCACGCACAGGGGACGCCGCAATGGCGTCACCCGCGAACCGATGAAGGATGCGGATTACACGGCCACTGCGCTCAGCCCGGTGACGGCCGGGCCGGTTTCGGTCTCGGTTGCCTGTGGAAGGATCGCTACCGTAGCCAGCGCGGCTGACCGGCGCAAACGACTTCACCGCGCTTCGAGGGCCGCGAAACGCCGTTGCGGCGACAGCGCTTCCGCACCGACGCGTAGAGGGCCCTTCCATCAGTCAACCCTTTGGGTTTCGGCCGTTTTCGGCTATAATCCGAGGCGAGACGGCGCGCTGCTCGACACAGCGCGCGCGTCTCTAACCACCAATCGCAACAGGAGTGCGATCAATGGCTGACGACACCTTAGACCAGCGCCTCGAACGCATCGAAGGGGTGCTGCCAACCCTCGCTACCAAGGCCGACCTCGCCCAGCTTAGGCGCGACCTCGAGGCCCAGTTTGTCGGCATCGCGCGCAACGTCGACATCACCGCATTGCAGCAGCGGGTCGAGCGGGTGATCCTTGAGACCCAGGCGATGCACAGCGACCTGCGCCTGCTGACCGGCATCGTCACCGGCATGGCCGCCTCGGTGCAGGCTCTCGTCGACCACCAGATCCGGCTCTCCGAGCGCGTCACCGCCCTCGAAACACCGCCGCAGGCACCGTGATGGCATCCGTCTACAGGCGAACCTGGCGCGGCCAGGATGGCAAGACTCGCGTGCGCTTTGTTGCCGCGTACAAGGACCAGCACGGCCGGCGGCACAACAAGGGGTTCAAGGTCAGAAAGGACGCGAAGGCGTTCTTAGTGCTGACCGAGGGAGAGATCTCCCGCGGCGTTCACACCCCTGAGCACCAATCCATCACCGTCGCCGAGGCGGCCCGGCTGTGGCTCAAGCGCGGCGAGCTGGAGAAGCTCGAGCGCTCGACCCTCAAGCAGTACCGCAACCACGTCGAGCGCCACATCCTTCCGCTGGTCGGCAGCGTGAAGCTCGCCAAGCTCTCTACCCCGGTCGTCCAGCTGTTCCGTGACAAGCTGCTGGAGACGCGCTCCCGCCCGCTCGCACGCAAGGTGCTGGCCTCGCTCAAGAGCATTATCGGCGAGGCGATGCGGCGCGGCCATGTCGCGCAGAACACCGCAACACCGGTCGCCGTCGATACCAAGAAGCGCGAGCAGGGCAAGCTCGTGGTCGGTGTCGACATCCCGTCGCGCGAGGACGTGAACCTCTTGATCGAGCGCGCCAAGGGGCGATGGCGGCCGTTCTTCGTCACCGCCGCGCTGACCGGGATGCGTGCCAGCGAGCTGCGCGGGCTCGTGTGGGACGCGGTAGACTTCGACAAGCGGGTGATCCACGTCCGCCAGCGGGCCGATCTCTGGGGCACCATCGGCGCGCCGAAATCGGCGGCCGGCGAGCGCACGATCCCGATGGCGCCGCTCGTCGTCAACACGCTCAGGGAGTGGCAGCTCGCCTGCCCGAAAGGCCGGCTCAGGCTGGTCTTCCCCAATGGCCTCGGCCACGTCGAGAGTCACGCCAACATCGCCACCCGCGGGTTTGTGCCGCTACAGCGCGCCTGCGGGCTCGTCACCGCCGAGGGCCGGGCGAAATACCATCTCCATGCCCTCCGTCATTTCTTCGCGTCCTGGGCGATCGAGCAGGGCTTCACCCCGAAGCGGCTCCAGGCGCTGCTCGGGCACAGCTCGATCCAGATGACCTTCGACACCTACGGCCACCTCTTCCCGAGCCTGGAGGACGACCACGCCAAATTCGCGGCCGGCGAGCTGCAGATCCGGACGGCAGGCGGGAGGTGATGCCGATCATTGCGGTCACCCAGCGTAGGGCGACGACGACTTGGGGTTTACCGCTCATCTGCTTGTCCCGCGCGGTCGGCTTCCTTGGTCGCCTAGCGCGGTGCTTGAGGGTCTGCGCCATGACGCTGTCACATGCTGGGGGAGGTAGGGGCGCTGTAGGGCGCGCCGCCTTATAATTCGCGCCAAAATGTTGACAGTTCGCGCCAGCTAGCGGCCACGCGGCCGATCGGCGGCCTGCTTAGGTGACGGTGCTCACGAGGGATCGTCCAACAACGACCTCGCCCCCGAAACGCTCGGCGATTGGGCGGAGGACGTCGTCGTTGGGGGCGCATAGCGCGACCGTGCGCCCGGACCGCGGCGAGAAGTGCTCCCTCAACCGAAACAAAGGCGGCGCAATCCGGCGACGGCTTCAGCGCGGTCAAGCGCCGCAGACGCGGCGCAGGAGATCGCACGGGGCGGGGCTGATACGGTCAAAGCGCTACGAAATTCCGGCGAGTCAAAGGGAAGAAATACCGCAACGCAGGCCGTGCGCCCCCTTCAGGTGGTCAATTCGGGGCTACCTGCTGCAACCGTGGCCGAACTGCGGCGGCGCAGGAGCGAGAACGCGGCAAGGGCGGTCGCAAGCAAAATGAGAGTTGCGGGTTCTGGCACAGACGGAGCCGATGCACCGTTCACGGTCACATCGAACGAGCCGGTGTTGTTGAACCAACCGAAAGCATCCATCGTACCAAGGAATAGACGGGTTGCCCCTGATGGAATGATGAAATCCTGCACCGCACCGGTCCCGGTACCCGTCAGCCCGTCACCAATGAAGAAGGGTTGCTTCAACAACGGAGACAGACTGAGGAAACTCGTACCCAGTGTCGAGAAATTTAGAGCCGATGGCGCTGAGGAAGCATCCGGTTGTGACGCATCGAGAAACACCCCGATTAGAGAATCGAAGGGCGCGGTCAGGTTGGCGATCCCGTTCTGAGCACCCGCGCTGTGCGAAGTAAATGCACCGCCATCGGGCGTCAGGCCAGAGGGTGCCGGGGTGTGGCTGACGCTACCCGTGACGTTAAAGGTCAATACCTGTCCGGCGGATAGAGTGAGGCCTGACGCGAGGACCGGTGATTCATTCGGTGCGACGTCCCCGCTGCTGGCCATCGACCCCGCCGGCATGCCCGCCAGCCATGGATCGGATGATCCGGGTACTACCACGGCGTTCGCAGCACCGGCGCAAAACGGGATCAAAGATGCTGCTATGATCAAAAGTTTCTTCATCGTCTGTCCCACGGTGTAGCCATAGAGTTTTCAAATTCTAAAGTATGACTGGTACAACCAGTATCGGTATTAACCTCAACGGCCCGCGTCTCTTCGTCGCTTCCGGTGTCATCGATTCGCCCATTGCGGCCGCTAGGGTGATGGCTCCCGAGGCGTCAGGGGCAGGCGCAGACGATTTGCGCACAGATCGTGGAATGACGTTGCCGGGGCGCAGCCCGGAAGGCGAGTTCTTCAAGACCGACACCAAACCGCCTCCGACGAATTAAGACTCGAGCACCCCCGCGGCTCGCGGCCGCCCCGACTGACGGAAAGAACATCCGTTAGTCACTTGTCGTCGAGGTGGCGCGGAGGTCCCGAGCTCTCGGACTGCTCGAGTGCCAGCCCCTTGGCGTCGGTGAGGTTGGCGTCGGTGAGGTTGGCGTCGGTGAGGTTGGCGTTGGT